>ERZ1035001.978-NODE-978-length-12282-cov-8.681116_pt1 | contig 12282 bp, 10 predicted proteins | sample MGYA00520685_ERZ1035001 | MGnify/ENA primary metagenome ERZ1035001 (study PRJEB33766, sample SAMN09781749) | gut metagenome | biome: gut microbiome | host: Homo sapiens | place: Madagascar | study: EMG produced TPA metagenomics assembly of the PRJNA485056 data set... | reverse complement strand
ACAATCAGTGATTAACTTTTATTCAGAATGGGTAAATTTTCTTGCAGAATGGTGATTATCTGAGCACTAAATACCGCGAACGTTAAAACGCACAGCGAAAAATGCTGAGGTTATCCATAAGCAACGCGAAAAAAGATCAATCTATATATAAAAAAATACAATGGATTATGTCACAAAATCGTTAACAGACAGGGAGAAGCCAGTCTAACAGGCGTTTTGGATACTCTGGTGGGTTAAGGTCATAATGCAAAAAGGGCTAACCTTGCGGTTAGCCCTTTTCAGAATGTGGTCGGCGAGAGAGGATTCGAACCTCCGACCCACTGGTCCCAAACCAGTTGCGCTACCAAGCTGCGCTACTCGCCGAATGCGGAGCGCATCTTACTGCTGAGGTGCGCCCCCGTCAATCCCTTATTTTCAAAAAGCCATTCAACTGGCGATATTCTCGCCAGAGCAGCTACTGCGCGGCTTTTGCGCTGTTATCGGGGAGTTTACACCAGTTGTTGTTTTCGTTAATTCCACCATCCGGTGAGGTATAGCCGAGACACCCCATGATGGTGTCATACAGCTCAACGTGACGACGCGGCACCTTCATCTCCGCCTCTTTCTTCAGCTGAGCAAACATCTTCGCTTTCTCCGGGTCTTCCAGATACTTGTCGGACATCCACACCATCATTGGCACGCGGAACTGCTCCGGCGGCGCCATCTTGCGTGGCGTACCGTGAAGATGCTCGTATTCATTGATGGATTCACCGTGGTCTGCCGCATAGAAGACGATCGCTTTCTTATCACGAACCTGGTCAATCACCGTATCAATAAAGTGATCCACATACATCACGGAGTTGTCGTAGGAGTTAATCAGCTGAGCCTTGGTGCAGTCTTTATCCACCCCGACACATTCCGGCGTCCATTTGGCAAAGCTACGCGGATAGCGTTGGGTGTAATTAAAGTGCGACCCTTTGGTATGCAGGATGATCATGTGCTTGCCATCAGGCTTACCGTTGAGGGAGAGTTTCATCTCATCTATCAGTAGCATGTCATCGACAGGTTTTCCACGGTTGCGCGCCTCTGCGCCAATCTGCTCGCGGTAGGAAATGTTTTGCGCCATGGTGTTGCTGTAGAACCACATCTCACTCTGCATCGCATAGAGGTCAGACGTAAATCCAAGCTGATGCAGCACCGAGAAGACGTTTTGCTCTTTTAGCGTACGCTGCGGGTTGTCACTCGCCCCGCCTTCGCGCACAAACATGCAGCGCAGGGAGAGCTTGGTGGCGGTATCACAGGAATAGCCACGATAGGCAATCAGGTTCTTTTCCTGCGCCAGTTTCGGCGTGGTATCTCGGTTATAGCCGAGAATACCCATATGATCCCAGCGCGTGGTCTCTCCGATAATAAAGACGACGTAGGTATCGTCGATATCCTTTGGCGCAACATAGGTAAATTTCTTCGCCGGGTTTATCAGCGACTTATTATCCGAGGATTCATCCACCTGCGCCCACGCATACAGCCCCAGCGCGGAGATCCAGTTAGACGGCAAATACGAGTTGGCGACCACACCGCCATAGCTTGGCAGATCCACGCCGGAGGTACGTTCATCATTCTTCTGCTTCACTTCCAGCAGGCGAATCGGCCCCCAGACCATCAGGCCCGCCAGCAACACCACGGCGACGCTTCTGAATCGCTTTCCGGGCGTGCGGATCTGGTGAACCAGCGTGTAGCGGCAGCGGTTGCTCCAGATGAGCAGCAGCGGCAAGGCGCTGACGGCCACCAGCCAGAGAATAAAGTGGAGCCCTACAACCTCTTTAGAGAGGTCGATATCCGTGGTCATCACCGAGGCAATAATGCCGTAGCCAATCACCACGTTCATAAAGGTCATGTAATAGCTGGCACCCGCCGAGCACAGCACGATAAACGTTGCCAGCACTCGCCACACGCGACGGCCAAACAGGGTAAGAATACGGAATAAAAAGAAGGTGACCAGTACCGCAGCGACCAATTCGACAACCGCTGCAATTCCTTTCCAGACGGTAAAATCATGCGCATAACCGTCAAACCGACGAAAAAAAACTGCGCCATTCATAAACAGGCCGATGTACAACGCCAGCAAAAAGCAGAGCTTTTGTTGCGCCATCGATTTAATGTATTTCATGCAAGCTACCCGGAACAAGGGACAGTACCACCGCCCACGCTGATTATTACGTGGGCAGATTACATATACGCACAGGGGATCGTTCAGTGAAACGACGACAGGCGTGGTAAGTAGACCACAGAGGAAGGGAAAAGTGGCAGCAGAGTGTGTGATCGGTACAGTTATTTACAAAAAACACTTCAGGAATTTGACAACGCCAGCAAAGCCTCGGTTTTCACATAAGAAACAGGCCGGATAACCGGCCTTATTTAACGTCTCAGGCGTGCACCTCTTTGAAGACTTCACGCTGCGGCTGACGAATCGTCGTGGACAGCGCCAGCGAGATAATCAGCAAGGCAAAGATCACGCAGAAGGTCACGTAGAACCCGCCGAACAGGGAGGCAATCAGCGAGCCGCAGATACTGCCAATCCCGAAGCCCAGATAGATAACCCCATAGTTTTTCGCCAGATTGTTCAGGCCAAAGAACTCGCTCACCAGTGACGGGAAGACGGTAATGGTGCCGCCGAAGTTAAAGGCCACGCAGGCAATCGCCGCGAAGAAGGTGGCTTCATTCAGCGGAGCAAACAGCAGCGCCGCCATACCGACCAGCGAAACCACCTGCCCAATCGTAATCACGCGGATGCGGGCAATTTTGTCAGACAGAATACCGAGGACCAGACGACCTGAGAGGTTAGCAATGGAAATCACGGTCACCGCGTTGGCCGCCGTGGCTGCATCCAGTTTCACCATCCCCTGCGCGATATCTTTCGCCACGCCGATGACATACAGACCGCTCATGCAGGCCGTCAGGAACATCACCGCCAGCATCCAGTACTGTGGCTTACGCATGGACTGCGCGAGGGTGAAGTCGTTCTCCACCACGCCGTTTACAGATTTCACTTCCTGCTGCGGCGCATCTTTCATCAGCGTGGCGCCGAACAGAATCATCACCAGCACGATAGCGCCCCAGATCATGAAGGTTTTTTCGAGACCGACGGACGCCAGCAGATGGGCGTCGATAAATTTGAACCCGAGGCTGCCCAAACCGTAAGAACCAATGGCAAACGCCGAGATTAAGCCTTTACGTTCCGGGAACCACTTCACGCAGTTTGACAGCGTCAGCAGATACCCCGCACCGTCCGCCAGCCCCACCAGCACGCCAGCGCTTAGCCACAACATCATCAGGTTGCTTGAATGCGCGGTCAGGAAAAAGCCCAGACCCAGCAGGATACCGGACGCCATGGTCACGCGCTTCACGCCAAAACGCTCCTGCAGCTTGCCCGCGACGGAAGATGAAATCGCCAGACCCAGGCTCAGCAAACCAAAGGAGAACGCGACCTGACTGACCGGGGCGCCGAGTTTGTCGGAAAGCGCACTGTTAAACAGGCTCCAGGTATAGACCGACCCCAGCGCAAACTGAGTGACGATGGTACCAAAGAGCGTGAGCCAGCGCGTGCGGTTATAGGTTGATGTGTTCATGGCAGTTGTCCTGCAAGAGAAATTAAGGAAGTTCGCTGAGGACAACGATAAACAAAACCTTAATATGCCTGGGGTAAAACGGCATGAAATGCAGGCGGAACGGAATGAAATGCCTGGAATCGGGAATGAATGACCTGGCACGGGAATAAAGCGATAGCGTGTTAGTACCTGCTATCGCTGTAAACCCTGTGGTTGTTGTATTCGAGATGTTATCGTAACGTTTAAAAAAGTAACAACTCTAGAAATTCGCGCTGACGCCGAGGGTGTATAAAAACTCCTCACCGGTAGTGGTATGCTCCCCCTGAGCCAGCGATGCATAGGCCGCCATGTGGGTATTAAAGGGAATATCCGTTCCTACGGTGACATCCATCCAGCTACCGTTTTGAGCAGGGGCGGGCGTTTGTGGCATACCAAACTGCGATTTCCACTGATTTTCACCAAACTGCTGGTTATAGCTGATCTGCGCCCAGGGCCGGAGATCGCCGTACTGGGTATTCACGCGCCACCCCAGCGTGCTGATGCTGGCATGCCAGAGCGGGTCCGTGACTGACTGTGTCGACGCGCTATCCCCAAACTCGTTGATCATCATGGGAGCCGTGCCGTCATAACGCCACGCCACCACCGGGCCAGTGGTGATGCGCGCTGAAACGGGAAAATTCCAGCCCACGCTCATCGCCCCCTCTGCCGTACTGCCAGACGGTATATTCAGGGCAAGACCCGGGGCGTTTTGCGAAGACTGAATACGCTCAGCGAGAATATCCTCATAGCGCGGTTGGTGATCCGCATCCCATGTATAGCGTTCCGCCGTATTATTTTGGGCGTCTGAAACGATATATTCCTGTTGCCAGGCAGACGCTGTATTACAAAAAAACAGGCAGGCTGAAATTCCCACCAGGCCAGACACAGCATGGCGACCACTGATTTTTTTTATCATCATCAACGCGACCCCAGAGAGAGCCGAATTCGGCGATATTTGTCGTTATTCAGGAAGAGCTTATAGCCCTGTATTAACTATTGTCTTTATAGTAAACACGTCAAGCCGGTCAGAACGAAATTTTTGCGAAATCAGTATCAATAAGGGAGATGACGGATGGAACGTTGCGGTTGGGTAAGCCAGGATCAGCTTTATATCGACTATCACGATCGGGAATGGGGCGTGCCGGAAACGGATGGCAAAAAGCTCTTTGAGATGATCTGCCTTGAGGGCCAGCAGGCGGGGTTGTCATGGATTACGGTACTGAAGAAACGCGAAAATTACCGTAACGCCTTCCATCAGTTCGATCCCGTCGCCGTCGCCGCGATGACCGATGAGGACGTCGAGCGACTGGTGCAGGATGCCGGCATCATCCGCCATCGCGGTAAGATCCAGGCCATCATCGGTAACGCACGCGCTTATCTGGCGATGGAGCAGAACGGCGAATCATTTTCAGATTTTGTCTGGACGTTTGTGAACAACACTCCGCAAGTCACGCAGGCCGCCACACTCGCGGACATCCCGGCCTCCACCCCAGCCTCGGATGCGCTCTCGAAGGCCCTGAAAAAACGCGGCTTTAAGTTTGTCGGCTCCACCATCTGCTACGCCTTTATGCAGGCCTGTGGCCTGGTCAACGACCACGTTACCGGCTGCTTCTGTCATCCGGGAGGCCATCATGATCCGCAAATGGCAAAGTGAAAATACCGCGCCGCTTCTGAGCCTGTGGCTTGAAAGCACCACAGAAGCGCATCCGTTTATCGCGCCGAATTACTGGAAAGAGAATGAGGCCATGGTGCGGGATGTTTACCTGCCCTCCGCTGAAACCTGGATCTGGGAACAGGACGGCGAAACTTGCGGATTTATCAGCGTGATGCAGTCTCAGTTTGTCGGCGCCCTGTTTGTAGCGCCGTCATGCATCGGGAAAGGCATCGGGCGCGCGCTGCTGAACCATGTTCAACAGCGCTTCCCGCACTTAACCCTGGAGGTGTATCAGAAAAATGTCCGGGCGGTGAACTTCTACCATGCGCAGGGCTTTCGCATTGAAGACAGCGCCTGGCAGGATGACACCCAGCACCCGACGTGGATCATGAGCTGGCAGGCGGATCAAACGCCGTTAAGGTAAGCTCGGGACCCGTATATTTCTCGACCCAGGCCAGCGCCGTGTTTCCTGCGCAGCCATTCCCCAGCTTCGAGCTGGGGAGATCTTTGGTCAGCACGTTAACCGCCCCGTTTTTACAGATACCGCCTTCGGCGAGCTCAAGGTCAGGCCATGCGCCCTGATGAATGCAGATCACGCCCGGCTTAATCCCGTCGCTCACCACCGCCCCTGCCAGCACCTGTCCACGCGAGTTCCAGACGCGCACCACGTCGCCGTCCGCAATTCCGCGCGCTTTCGCGTCGAGGGTATTCAGCGTGATCGGCTCTCGCCCGGCGACCGCATACTGCTCGCGCAGGGAGGTATAGTTAAGCTGGCTGTGCAGACGGTGCGCGGGATGGGCAGACAACACCTGCAGCTGATCCGGCCGGGCGTTGCCGTGCCATTCGTCCGGCTCGAGCCACGTGGGATGCGGCGGGCAGTCAGCATAGCCAAAGCTGGCGATGCGCTCGCTGTAGATCACAATCTTTCCGCTCTCGGTTTTCAGCGGATGGTTCTCCGGATCGCGTCGAAAATCAGCGAAACGAACAAACTGCGCGTTCTGTTCGCTCTCCGGCATTTCAATAATCTGGTTCGCCTCCCAGAACTCAGCAAATGGCGGAAGCGTCACGCCCTGCGCCGCGCCGCGCTGCCCGGCAATCTGGTAGAACGTCTCCAGCCATTGCAGATCGCTTTTCCCTTCAGTAAAACGCGCCCGACCGCCCGCTTCCCACAGTTCGCTCAGTTCAGCAAACACGTCAAAATCGTCACGCGCTTCATCACGCGGGGCGACAACGCGCTTCATCGGGACCATATGCTGATTGCTGTAGTCGCCGGTCATGGTGAGATCGTTACGCTCAAACGAGGTGGTCGCCGGGAGGACAATATCGGCGTGTTTCGCCGAGGCGGTCCAGAAGCACTCTGAAATCACCACCAGCTCCGGCTTCTGCCAGGCGCGGATCAGGCGATTGGTATCCTGATGGTGCGTGAAGTTTGACCCGCCCGCCCACCAGACAAATTTAATATCCGGGAAGTGGCGGTCCAGACCATTGTGCTGATAGAAACCGCCCGGATTTTCCAGGGCTTCAACAATACGCGCCACCGGGATTTTATCCACCGCATCCACGCCGCCCTGCATCGAGCCCTGCAAAGACGCCAGCACCGCCGCTTTACGCGTGGGGTTGCCGCCATTGGCAAAATGATAGGAGAGACCAAAACCGCCGCCCGGCGTACCGATCTGCCCAAGCATCGCGGCAAGGGTCACCAGCATCCAGTGTTTCTGCTCGCCAAACTGCTGGCGCTGCATCCCCCAGCCGGACATTAACATCGTGGCATTTTTATGGAATAACGCCGCCAGTTCGCGGAGTTTATCCGCAGGAACGCCACAAATCTCTGCTGCCCACTCTGCCGTTTTCGCCACCCCATCGGACTGGCCCGTCAGGTAGTCGGCGAACTTATCGAAGCCGGTGGTACAGCGCGTCAGGAATTCGACATCGTGCCAGCCGTTTTCCACCAGCGTATGGGCAATACCCAGCATCATTGCCACGTCGGTGCCCATATGCGGGGCAACCCACTCGGCGCTGTCGCCGAAGAAATCCAGGGTTTCAGAGCGCATCGGGTCAATGCAGATGATGCGCTTGCCGCTTTTGCGCAGCGCGTCGAAATAGCCAATGCCCTGCTCGTCGCTGGCATTCCAGGCAATTTTCAACGTGTTAAGAGGGTTAGCGCTCCACAGCACCACCACATCGGTATGCTCCAGCACCAGCGGCCAGCTGGTCTGCTGCTGATACACTTCGTTCCCGCCCACGACGTACGGCATGATCGCCTGCGCCGCACCGGTGGAGTAATCCCCCAGATGACCGGTATAGCCTCCCGCCAGGCTCATATAGCGCTGCAGCAGCGTCGACGCCTTATGCAGCACCCCATTAGAGCGCCAGCCGTAGGACCCGGCGAAAATCGACGACGGACCGTAACTGTCGCGAATGCGCTTGTGCTGGGTGTGGATCAGCGCCAGCGCGTCATCCCAGCTCACGCGAACAAACTCATCCTGCCCACGAATACCCTGCGGCTTGTCCGGCGAGGCCAGAAAACCTTTACGCACCATCGGCCAGCGCACGCGCGTTTTGCTATGCACCTGATCGCGAACGACGGTCTGTAAAGAGTTGGGATGTTGTGTTGGCAATGCTCCGCGAGACGACAGAACATTTTCGCCATCGGTTTCGACCAGCATCGGCCCCCAGTGGGCGGCGGTCAGAATGGTTTTCGTTGAGGTGCTCAAGCGTGCGCTCCTGGTTGCGTGCAGGTTTACGGCCTTCTTGTTGAGGCCGTTTATGGTTTGTCACAAATTTCAGAGTTATACCCGGAATTTTCTCCGTATCTGGACGTCATAATCAACTGCCACGCTCGCCGTGGCAAAGAATAAAAAGGATTAAGGAAAGAAGATGAAAAAACGCGTACTCGTTATTGCCGCTCTGGTGAGCGGTGCCCTGGCTGTTTCTGGCTGCACAACCAACCCTTACACCGGTGAACGCGAAGCGGGTAAATCCGGCATTGGCGCGGGTATCGGCTCGCTGGTCGGCGCAGGCGTTGGGGCGCTCTCCTCCTCCAAGAAAGACCGCGGCAAAGGCGCGCTGATTGGCGCAGCGGCAGGCGCAGCGCTGGGCGGCGGCGTCGGCTATTACATGGACGTGCAGGAAGCGAAGCTGCGCGACAAAATGAAGGGAACCGGCGTGAGCGTGACGCGCAGTGGCGATAACATCATCCTGAATATGCCGAACAACGTGACCTTCGACAGCAGCAGCGCAACGCTGAAACCGGCTGGCGCGAATACCCTGACCGGCGTGGCGATGGTGCTGAAAGAGTACAACAAGACCGCGGTGAACGTGATGGGCTATACCGACAGCACCGGTAGCCAGGATCTGAACATGCGTCTGTCCCAGCAGCGCGCCGATGCCGTGGCCAGCTCACTCATCACCCAGGGCGTTGAAGCAAACCGCATCCGCACCAGCGGCATGGGCCCTGCCAACCCTATCGCCAGCAACAGCACGGCGGAAGGCAAAGCGCAGAACCGCCGCGTAGAGATTACGTTAAGCCCAATTCAGTAGGTAAAAGCAAAACGGCAACCCCGTTGCCGTTTTTAGTGTTTGCGCCCCTCTCCCGTGGGAGAGGGTTGGGGTGAGGGCATCAGACCGCAACCTCCGGTACGCGCAGCGCCACCGGGCAAATTACTTGATTCGTCCGATTTTCCCGCTAAGGTATTCTCACTAAATTCAGGGAAATCAGTGATGAGCAAACCAGCCCGGGCCACCATCAGCGACGTGGCGAAAGCCGCCAAAACCGGTAAAACCAGCATTTCGCGCTATCTTAACGGCGAGAAACACCTGCTGTCCGATGCGTTGCTGGCGCGTATTGAACAGGCCATTGCCGATCTCGACTACCGTCCCAGCCTCATGGCGCGCGGGCTCAAACGCGGCCGCACCCGCCTTATCGGGCTGATCATCGCCGATATCACCAACCCCTACTCCGTGAACGTGCTCAGCGGTATCGAAGCCGCCTGTCGCGAGAAAGGCTTTACGCCGCTGGTCTGTAATACCAACAACGAAGTCGACCAGGAGCTGCATTATCTCGACCTGCTGCGCAGCTATCAGGTGGAAGGGATTGTGGTCAACGCGGTAGGCATGCGTGAAGAAGGATTAAATCGCCTGCAACAATCCTCCCTGCCCATGGTCCTCATCGACCGTAAAATCCCGGAATTTGCCTGCGACGTGGTCGGGCTGGACAACACCCAGGCCGCGACGACCGCCACCGAACATCTGATTGAACAGGGCTTCGAGGCCATTCTGTTTCTGAGTGAACCGCTGGGGATGGTCAACACCCGTCGTGAACGCCTGAGCGCATTTCGCGCCACGCTGGAGCGTTATCCCGGCGTGATCGCCGAAAATGCCGAAACGCCGCTGCACGAAGCCGCGCAGCTCGACAACACCCTGCGTCAGTTCCACATGCGCCATCGTGGGATGCGAAAAGCCGTTATCTCCGCCAACGGGGCGTTGACCCTGCAGGTTGCCCGCTCGCTCAAGCGCATTGGCCTGCACTGGGGCAGCGACATTGGTCTGCTGGGATTCGATGAACTGGAGTGGGCGGAACTGGCTGGCGTAGGCATTACCACCCTCAAACAACCCACCTGGCAGATTGGCTATGCTGCTGTTGAACAAGTGGTTCGTCGTATTGAAGGCACCAGCGATGCCGTTCGCGAGCAGGTCTTCTCCGGTGAACTGATCGTTCGTGGCTCTACCGCGCGTTAAATTTCCCTTGTGATAGCGATCATAAATTCAACATCCTGACCTTTTCTTTGGAACCGGTTCCATCTAGCGTAATAGTATTGATATGTTGCGATGGAGTCCGAAGATGGGCAGAAAAATTATGGTGGTCACCGCCGCGTACGGTGCGGAACAGGTGCGGCAGGCGGGAGGTCAACGGGCGATGCTCCCTGTTATTGCTGGCGCGGGGGCAGACGGCGTGGAGATCCGCCGCGAGCTGTTCAACAGCGAAGAGCTGCTGGCGCTGCCTGCGCTGGGCGAATCCATTGAGCTGCTGGGCCTGCTGGCGTGCTACTCCGCACCCGCAGCCCTGTTTATGCCCGACGGCACCCTCAACCCGGACCTGCCCCACTATCTCTCTGAAGCCAACACCCTGAACGCCCTGTGGCTGAAGGTTTCCCTCGGCCATTTCAGCGACACGCAACCACTCGACGCCCTGCGTACGCTATTGAACACCAGCGGTATGGCGCTGGTCGTGGAGAACGATCAGACCGACTGCGGACAGCTCGCGCCCATGCAGCGCTTCCAGGCCGCCTGTCGGGAAATGGCGCTCCCCGTCACGCTGACCTTCGACATGGGCAACTGGCTGTGGGTGGGCGACTCGCCGGAAGAGGCCGCGCGTCATCTGGCCCCTGCGGTGAGCTATATCCACGTGAAAGCCGCCGTGCCGCATAAAGATAACTTCCGCGCCGTCGCACCGGACCGCGCCGATGCGCGCTGGCTGGATCTGCTCGGCCAGCTGCCTGCCGATGCCCCGCGCGGTATCGAATTTCCGCTGGAAGGGTCGGATTTAACCGCCGTTACCCGCCATTACGTCAACCTGCTGCGCGAGGAGTAAACCATGCACAAGACGCTGGATGTCATCACGACTGGTGAAGCCATGGCCATGTTTGTCGCCACCGAAACGGGCGAACTGAGTGCGGTGGAGCACTTTATCAAACGCGTCGCAGGCGCAGAACTGAACGTCGCGACCGGCCTGGCGCGTCTCGGCCTGAACGTGGGCTGGGTCAGCCGCGTGGGGGATGACAGCTTTGGCCATTTCGTTCTCGATTCGCTGAAAAAAGAGGGGATTGATGCCGCTGGCGTCACCCTCGACGGACGCTTCCCTACCGGCTTTCAGCTTAAATCCAAGGTCGAAAATGGAACCGATCCCATCGTAGAGTATTTCCGTAAAGGCTCGGCCGCAAGCCACCTCTCTGTCGCGGATTACCACGCCGATTACTTTGCCTCCGCGCGCCATCTTCATCTGAGCGGCGTGGCGGCCGCGCTGTCTGCCAGCTCGTATGAACTGCTGGATCATGCGGCAGCTACCCTGAAAGCCCAGGGCAAAACGATCTCGTTCGATCCGAATTTGCGCCCGGTGCTGTGGAAAAGCGAAGCGGAAATGGTGGAGAAACTGAACCGTCTGGCGTTCAGGGCGGACTGGGTTCTGCCAGGCCTGAAAGAAGGGATGATCCTGACCGGCGAAAGCACGCCGGAAGGCATTGCCGACTTCTACCTGAATAAAGGGGTAAAAGCGGTGGTGCTGAAGACCGGTGCCGATGGCGCATGGTTTAAAACGACCAACGGTGAACAGGGTGCGGTCGCGGCAGTGAAGGTCGAGAACGTGGTCGACACCGTCGGCGCGGGCGACGGCTTTGCCGTGGGCGTGATTAGCGCCCTGCTGGAAGGCAAAACGCTGCCGCAGGCCGTCGCACGAGGCAACAAGATTGGCTCGCTGGCCATTCAGGTGCAGGGCGACAGCGAAGGATTACCAACGCGAGCACAGCTCGGCGTTTAAATTCTCTCTCCCTGTGGGAGAGGGCCAGGGTGAGGGCAGCAAGCCGCACCAAATAATTAAGCCACCGTGTACCCTACAGACAACGGCGGTAACAACCTCAACAACAGAGGCAAGCCTATGAACAGTTCGACCAATGCAGTAAAACGCTGGTGGTACATCATGCCAATCGTGTTTATCACGTACAGCCTGGCGTACCTTGACCGTGCCAACTTCAGCTTCGCGTCCGCAGCAGGGATCACCGAGGACCTCGGGATCACCAAAGGTATCTCCTCCCTGCTGGGTGCCCTTTTCTTCCTGGGTTACTTCTTCTTCCAGATCCCCGGCGCGATTTATGCGGAACGCCGCAGCGTGCGTAAGCTGATCTTCATCTGTCTGATCCTGTGGGGCGCCTGCGCGTCACTGACCGGTATGGTGAACAATATTCCTGCCCTGGCCGCCATTCGCTTTATCCTCGGCGTCGTTGAGGCGGCGGT
>ERZ1035001.974-NODE-974-length-12313-cov-5.298091_pt1 | contig 12313 bp, 10 predicted proteins | sample MGYA00520685_ERZ1035001 | MGnify/ENA primary metagenome ERZ1035001 (study PRJEB33766, sample SAMN09781749) | gut metagenome | biome: gut microbiome | host: Homo sapiens | place: Madagascar | study: EMG produced TPA metagenomics assembly of the PRJNA485056 data set... | reverse complement strand
CGTCGTTGACGCGCTTGATATGACGGTTAACCGGGTGCCAGGCGGTGAGATGCTCGACCCGCAAGATCTCATCGCCATGACTATGTGGTTCATTTGGGTACAGCGCAGTGAGCTCGCGCCCGACCATCATAGTGATGATGTCATCTTCATTCATCCCGCTGGCGTCGCGGGTGCCAATATGCTGGCCGTCACGTATTACGCAGATAGTGTCGGAGATAGCTTTAACTTCATTGAGCTTGTGTGAAATATAAATACAGGCGATGCCGTGGTTTTGCAGATCGCGAATAATCGCCAGCAGCGTCGCGGTTTCTTGTTCGGTTAATGATGCCGTGGGTTCATCGAGGATCAGCAAACGTACCTGTTTATTTAGCGCCTTGGCGATCTCGACCAGCTGTTGCTGGCCCAGGCCTAAATCGCCAACGCGGGTATCGGGCGAGATCGATAAATTCACCTGCGCCAATAGATTCTGGCAGCGCAGGGTCATGGTTTCGTAATCCAGCAGGCCATGGCGTGAGACCTCGGCGCCGAGAAAGATATTTTCCAGCACCGTGAGATGTTTCACCAACGCCAGCTCCTGGTGAATAATGGCGATACCTTTACGCTCGGTATCGCGAATATGATTCGCCTGTAACGTCTCGCCAGCGAAAATAATTTCACCTTCGTAGCTGCCGTGAGGATAGATCCCGCACAGCACTTTCATCAGCGTTGATTTCCCCGAACCATTTTCACCGCATAACGACACCACTTCCCCGGCATTCAGCCGCAGGCTGACGTTATCCACGGCCTTAACCGCGCCGAAGGCTTTGGTGATGTTCTTCATTTCGAGTAACCAGGACATAGAGACTCCGCAAAAGCGATATCCGGCAGGACGAAAATGACGCCCCGAGGCGGGGCGTCAGCCATTACAGTTCACTCTTTTTGTGGAAACCGTCTTTAATCACCGTGGCGTCAATATTCTCTTTATTGACTTCAATTGGCGTTAACAGGCGCGAGGGGACATCTTTTAAGCCGTTATTCAACGTGGCGTCAGCCTTGGGTTGCTGGTCATTGCCTAATTCAACGGCGATTTCGGCAGCGCTAGTGGCAAGCGTGGTAATCGGTTTATAAACGGTCATTGTCTGGGTGCCGGAAATAATACGTTTCACGCCAGCCAGATCGGCATCCTGCCCGGAAATGGCGACTTTACCCGCCAGCCCCTGGGCGCTTAGCGCCTGGATAGCGCCGCCGGCGGTCGCATCATTGGAAGCCACTACCGCGTCAATTTTGTTGTTATTCGCCGTCAGCGCGTTTTCCATGATTTTTAACGCATTTTCCGGCAGCCAGCCGTCGACCCACTGATCGCCGACGATCTTAATTTTGCCGTCATCGACATAAGGTTTGAGCACCTTCATCTGGCCGGCGCGGAACAGTTTGGCGTTATTATCCACCGGCGAGCCGCCCATCAGGAAATAATTACCCTGCGGTACTTTGTCGACCAGGCTCTGGGCCTGCATTTCACCGACTTTTTCATTGTCGAAAGAAATATAAAAATCGATGTCAGCATTATTAATCATGCGATCGTAGGCGAGGACTTTAATTCCCTCCTGCTTCGCTTCTTTAATAACGTTACTGAGCACCTGGCCGTTGTAAGGAATAATTACTAAAACATCGACGCCGCGATTGATCATATTTTCAATTTGCGACATTTGCGTTTCTTCGTTGCCATTGGCGGATTGCACAAATACTTTGGCACCTAATGATTCCGCTTTATTGACGAAAATATCGCGATCTTTTTGCCAGCGTTCCAGACGAAGGTCGTCGATGGCCATCCCAATCTTAACTTCTTTAGCCATGCCCGCCATGCTGGCGAGAAGGAGCGATGAGGCGCAGAGCGTAAGGCAAAGGTTCTTTATCTTCATAATAACGATACCTTTTCAAAGGGTAGGTAAGGCGTACAGGAATAAACTTCAGGTTGCAGATACGTTGCAGATTCTTAACGGGGAAGCGAGGGCTGGCAATTACCTGTTCTTATTTTCGCATTATGAAATTTAGTTTGTTTTGTAATTTATGACCGCGATCGTATTTTATTCAAGAGTATGCAGGTTATTTCATTTCACATCCATCATAGGATTCCATAAATGATGTGGGGAGGAATTATTTTTGCGAGCTGGCGCACGTTTGTGGATTCTCTCAATGGCGGTGTGAAATAACGTAATTGAGGAAGGCGAAAGTGGAATTCTATATTGACGTATAACTTGTTACTCGCCGCACCCCTGAATATGGAGTTCTCTATGCAGACCTATTTCGATCAACTCGATCGCGTTCGTTATGAAGGCCCGAAATCGACTAACCCACTGGCTTTCCGTCACTACAATCCGGATGAATTAGTACTGGGTAAACGCATGGAAGACCACCTGCGTTTCGCTGCCTGCTACTGGCACACTTTCTGCTGGAATGGCGCGGATATGTTTGGCGTGGGGTCCTTCGATCGTCCATGGCAGCAGCCGGGCGAAGCGCTGGAAATGGCGAAACGTAAAGCCGAAGTGGCATTTGAGTTTTTCCATAAGTTGAATGTGCCGTATTACTGCTTCCATGATGTCGACGTTTCTCCGGAAGGCGCTTCGCTGAAAGAGTACAGCAACAACTTCGCGCAGATGGTGGACGTACTGGTGGAAAAACAGCAGCAGAGCGGCGTTAAACTGCTGTGGGGGACGGCAAACTGCTTTACCAACCCGCGTTATGGCGCAGGGGCGGCGACAAACCCCGATCCGGAAGTCTTTAGTTGGGCGGCGACTCAGGTAGTCACCGCAATGAATGCGACCCACAAGTTGGGCGGTGAAAACTACGTTCTGTGGGGCGGTCGCGAAGGCTACGAAACCCTGCTTAATACCGATCTGCGCCAGGAGCGCGAGCAGATTGGCCGCTTTATGCAACTGGTGGTTGAACACAAACACAAAATTGGTTTCCAGGGCACCCTGCTGATCGAGCCGAAGCCGCAGGAGCCGACCAAGCACCAATATGATTATGATGCCTCCACGGTTTACGGGTTCCTGAAACAGTTTGGTCTGGAAAAAGAGATTAAACTGAACATTGAAGCCAACCACGCCACCCTTGCCGGCCACTCTTTCCACCACGAGATCGCCACGGCTATTGCGCTGGGCCTGTTCGGTTCGGTGGACGCGAACCGCGGCGATGCGCAGCTGGGCTGGGATACCGACCAGTTCCCGAACAGCGTGGAAGAGAACGCCCTGGTGATGTATGAGATCCTCAAGGCGGGCGGCTTCACCACCGGCGGCCTGAACTTTGATGCTAAAGTTCGTCGCCAGAGCACCGACAAATACGATCTGTTCTACGGCCATATCGGCGCGATGGACACTATGGCGCTGTCGCTGAAAGTTGCGGCGCGCATGATTGAAGACGGCGAGCTGGATAAACGCGTGGCGAAACGCTACGCCGGCTGGAACGGCGAATTGGGCCAGCAGATCCTCACAGGCCAGATGACCCTGACCGACATCGCGCACTATGCGACTCAGCATAACCTGGCGCCGCAGCACCACAGCGGGCATCAAGAGTTGTTGGAAAACCTGGTAAACCATTATCTGTTCGATAAGTAATACCGACAAAAGTGCCCGCTAAAACCGGGCACTGGCTGTAAACCATTTGTGCTGCGCCACGCTTTGCCGTGGCGTTCGCGTTAAGGAGACGCTGCATGTATATCGGGATTGATTTAGGGACCTCGGGTGTAAAAGCCATTCTGCTCAATGAACAGGGCGACGTACTGGCGACGCATACCGAAAAACTGACCGTCTCGCGCCCGCATCCGCTCTGGTCCGAACAAGATCCCGAACAGTGGTGGCAGGCGACGAATACCGCGATGCAAGCGCTGGGCGCGCAACACTCCCTGCGCGAGGTAAAAGCTTTAGGCATCGCCGGGCAGATGCATGGCGCCACGCTGCTCGATAAACAGCAGCGGGTCCTGCGTCCGGCGATTTTGTGGAATGACGGCCGCTGCGGCGAAGAGTGCATGCTGCTGGAAGAAAAAGTCGGCGCTTCGCGGCAAATCACCGGCAACCTGATGATGCCGGGTTTTACGGCGCCGAAGCTGCTGTGGGTACAGCGTCACGAAGCCGAAATCTTTAAACAGGTCGATAAGGTCCTGTTGCCGAAGGATTACCTGCGGCTGCGCATGAGCGGTGAGTACGCCAGCGATATGTCCGACGCCGCCGGCACGATGTGGATGAACGTCGCGCGTCGTGACTGGAGCGATGAAATGCTCGCCGCCTGCGGGCTCAGCCGCGACAATATGCCGGCCCTCTTTGAAGGCTGCGAGGTGACCGGCCAACTCCGCGCAGAGGTCGCTCAGGCGTGGAATATGCCGCGGGCGCTGGTGGTAGCGGGCGGCGGCGATAACGCGGCAGGCGCTGTCGGCGTTGGCATGGCCGATGCGGGGCAGGCGATGTTATCGCTGGGGACCTCCGGCGTTTATTTCGCCGTCAGCGATGGTTTTCTGAGTAAACCGGAAAGCGCGGTGCATAGTTTCTGCCACGCCCTGCCGGGCCGCTGGCACCTGATGTCGGTGATGCTCAGCGCCGCGTCTTGTCTGGATTGGGCGGCAAAGCTGACCGGCCTCGGCAGCGTACCGGCGCTGATCGCCGCGGCGCAGTCGGCGGATGACAATGCCGACCCGGTGTGGTTCTTGCCTTATCTTTCCGGCGAGCGTACGCCGCACAACAATCCGCAGGCTAAAGGCGTGTTCTTCGGCCTTACCCATCAACATGGTCCCGCCGAACTGGCGCGGGCGGTGCTTGAGGGGGTGGGTTACGCGCTGGCTGACGGCATGGATGTTGTGCACTCCTGTGGTGTGAAGCCAGACAGCGTCACCCTTATCGGCGGCGGCGCGCGCAGCGCATACTGGCGGCAAATGCTCGCCGATATCAGCGGACAACAGCTGGATTTCCGCACCGGCGGCGATGTCGGCCCGGCGTTAGGCGCGGCAAGATTGGCGCAACTGGCCGTTCATCATGATGCGGCTTTCTCTGACCTCCTGCCGCAGCTACCGCTGGAGCAGGCGCATCTGCCTGATGCTCAACGGTTTGCCCGTTATGCGCCGCGTCGTGAAACGTTCCGCCAGATTTATCAGCAGCTTAAGCCGCTGATGTCATAAGTTGTTCTCGCCCCATCTATTGGGGCGAATTCCCTTCCTGAATGATTCGCTTCGCATTGATTTAATTCACATATTTATTTATTCCGAATTGTTGATTCCAACTTGCTGAAACCGCCGCAACCGGCGATTCCCCGGTCATAATGAGGGTTACCATGGCCAGGGAGGCGCAATGAAATTAAAACGTACGACGGCAAGATTAGTCATGCTGCTGGGCTCGCTGGTTTACCTCATCGGCATCTGGCGAACGTGCCCGCTATTCAGCGGTAAAGGCTATTTTCTTGGCGTGCTGGTGATGGGGATGTTTGCTGTCCTCACCCATCAACGAACGGAGCAGGAAGCGCAGCGAGATGATGATTTTATCTCCCTGTGCCGGTTGGTTCTGTTGCTATCGGCAGGATTGCTGCTGGTCGGCGCCTGGTTTGTTCCGGCGCCGTGGCGCGAAAAAAGTATTTACGTGATAGCATGGTTTGTCTGTATGTACGGTGCGTCAGCAACGTCTTATCCCGCTAAAGTCGCGGATAAAGCGCGCAATAACTCAGTGGAATAAACTGTCAACCGACGGTGAAGAGAGGTCGTCGGCAATGGAAACAAAAGCGACGACCTATTCACCCGCGTTTCATCTGATCTCATGGATTGCGCTGATTGGCGATTTTCAGCTCACCAACCGACGGCGATCAATTCGCTGAACCAGCGTAGACAGCGCCAGGCTACCCAACAGCGCGGCGGCGAAAATCCACACAATATCCAGCAAGGGCCAGCGGCTTAGCTCAAGGCCGCTGGCGCGCAGAGCGTGAATAAACAATGCGTGAAAGCCATAAATGCCTAATGAATGTCTGGAGATTAACGCGATACCCGGGAGCTCACGGCTATTGAGGATGTTTTTGCCCAGGGTGAATAACGAGATTGCACAGATAAACACAGCCGGCCCGCAATACAGATACCAGGTATCGCCAAAATCGCCTCGCCATTGCAGTTCATGCAGCGTGCCGCGTGAAATGACCCACACCGCGGCGGTAAACAGTAGCGCGCACATCAGGGTCAGTCTTCTTCTGTCGGTATTCATGGCGCCGATCGCCCGGCCCAGTATCCCGTACAGTACGTAGTAAAAGGTATCGCCGTTGATATAGAGGTTTATCGGTAGCCATTCAATGCCGCCCGCCTTGATGCTTACCATATTGGGGTTGGCGATGAGGCCAATCACCAGCATCAGCGCCAGCAGCATTTTGCCGCTGACCTGCTTCACCTGAATCAGCGGCGAGAGCAGATAAATCACCACAATGGCAAAGAAAAACCACAGGTGATAAAACACCGGCTTCTGCAGTAAATTTTTTAATGACAGCTCAACGTTGATGTGGGTAAAAAGGGTGATATAGAGCAGCGCCAGCGCGCTATAGAACAGAATACACAGCGCGATGCGCAGATAATGGCGGGGCTGGGCGCTGCGTTCGCCAAAAAACAGATATCCTGAAATCATGAAAAAAAGCGGGACGCTGACCCGTGATGCCGAGTTAAGCAGATTCGCGATATCCCATTCGAACAAGCTGATGCTATGAGGATGGGTAATGTACCAGGTGGTACTGTGAATCATTACTACCATCAGGCATGCTATGCCGCGCAAGTTGGTAATCCAGCTTATTTTTTCCTGCATCTGTACCTCATTGGCCCCTGCGTAAAAAGAGTCTGACTCCCGTCGTTTGTCGTCATCACAATGGAATATTCTGAGTTTTTCGCCACACTCTTGTAGAGCATCAGTGAGATTCGCAAAATGTTTGGCTAGTTTTACATGGTCTGCACGATAACAATTGGCTAACAAGGCGGTTGAGAAAAATGGTGATGAAATATTTCGTATCTGCCCTGGCGGCGCTGCTGCTGGTCGGCTGCAGCCAGACACCTGCTCAACCCGTTCAAAAAGCGCAAAAAGCACGTATTACGCCGCAAACTACGCTGAATATGGAAAAATTATGCAAGGATCAGGCGGCGTTACGTTACAGCACCGACACCCGTCGCGTCGACGTCAATCATTTCGAGCAGTTCCAGGCAAGCTATGAGCTTTCCGGTCTGACTTCGCGGAATGAACGCTTTGTCTGTTCTTTTGATCCAGACGGCCAGTTTTTACATCTTTCTATGCGCTAAATGCGGCTTAAACGCCGCACGATGGCGCCGCTTTGCTCAAATTTCGCTAAACAAAGGCCGTTTCATACTGTATATCTCGCAGCCAGCGGGTATACTGATCCCTTCCTTTAAATCCACACGTATCCAGCACGAAATAATATGCAAAAGTTTGATACCAGGACCTTCCAGGGCCTGATCCTGACCTTACAGGATTACTGGGCTCGTCAGGGCTGCACCATTGTTCAACCACTGGACATGGAAGTCGGCGCCGGCACATCCCACCCAATGACCTGCTTACGCGCGTTGGGGCCAGAGCCGATGGCGACCGCCTACGTACAGCCTTCTCGTCGCCCGACCGATGGCCGCTATGGCGAAAACCCGAACCGCTTACAGCACTATTACCAGTTCCAGGTGGTGATTAAGCCGTCCCCGGACAACATTCAGGAACTGTATCTCGGATCTCTGAAAGAGCTGGGTATGGATCCGACTATCCACGACATCCGCTTCGTTGAAGATAACTGGGAAAACCCGACTCTGGGCGCCTGGGGATTGGGTTGGGAAGTGTGGCTTAACGGTATGGAAGTGACGCAGTTTACTTACTTCCAGCAGGTTGGCGGGCTGGAGTGTAAACCGGTCACCGGCGAAATTACCTACGGCCTGGAGCGTCTGGCGATGTACATCCAGGGCGTGGACAGCGTATACGATCTGGTCTGGAGCGATGGCCCGCTGGGTAAAACCACTTACGGCGACGTTTTCCACCAGAACGAAGTGGAACAGTCCACCTATAACTTTGAATATGCGGACGTAGACTTCCTGTTCACCTGCTTCGAGCAGTACGAGAAAGAAGCGCAGCAACTGCTGGCGCTGGAAACTCCGCTGCCGCTGCCAGCCTACGAGCGTATTCTGAAAGCCGCCCATAGCTTTAACCTGCTGGATGCGCGTAAAGCCATCTCCGTCACCGAGCGTCAGCGCTATATTCTGCGTATCCGCACCCTGACTAAAGCAGTGGCAGAAGCTTACTATGCTTCCCGTGAGGCCCTTGGCTTCCCGATGTGCAACAAAGACAAATAAGAGGCGGCCATGTCTGAGAAAACTTTCCTGGTGGAGATCGGCACCGAAGAGCTGCCACCAAAAGCACTGCGCAGCCTGGCTGAATCCTTCGCTGCCAACTTTACTGCGGAACTGGACAACGCTGGCCTCGCGCACGGCGCCGTCGAATGGTTTGCCGCGCCGCGCCGTCTGGCGCTGAAAGTGGCGAATCTGGCCGCCTCGCAGCCGGATCGTGAAGTCGAAAAACGCGGCCCGGCCATTGCCCAGGCGTTTGACGCTGAAGGTAAACCAAGCAAAGCGGCCGAAGGCTGGGCGCGCGGCTGTGGTATTACCGTCGATCAGGCTGAACGTTTGACCACCGATAAAGGCGAATGGCTGTTGTATCGCGCCCACGTTAAGGGGGAAAGCGCGCAAACGCTGCTGCCGAACATGGTTGCGACCTCGCTGGCTAAGCTGCCGATCCCGAAACTGATGCGCTGGGGCGCTTCTGACGTTCACTTTGTGCGTCCGGTTCACACCGTGACCCTGCTGTTGGGCGATCAGGTTGTCCCGGCGACCATTCTGGGTATCGCTTCCGACCGTATCATCCGCGGGCACCGTTTTATGGGCGAGCCGGAATTCACCATCGACAATGCCGACCAGTATCCGCAGATTCTGCTGGAGCGCGGTAAAGTGATGGCCGACTACGCCGAGCGTAAAGCCAAAATCAAAGCGGATGCTGAAGCGGCGGCGCGTAAGATTGGCGGTAATGCTGACCTGAGCGAAAGTCTGCTGGAAGAAGTGACCTCGCTGGTCGAATGGCCGGTAGTGCTGACGGCGAAGTTTGAAGAGAAATTCCTCGCGGTGCCATCCGAAGCGCTGGTTTACACCATGAAGGGCGACCAGAAGTACTTCCCGGTCTATGCAAACGACGGCAAACTGCTGCCGAACTTCATCTTCGTGGCGAATATCGAGTCCAAAGATCCACAGCAGATCATCTCCGGTAACGAGAAGGTCGTTCGTCCGCGTCTGGCCGATGCCGAGTTCTTCTTCAATACCGACCGTAAAAAACGTCTGGAAGATAACCTGCCGCGTCTGGAAACCGTGCTGTTCCAACAGCAGCTGGGTACCCTGCGCGATAAGACCGATCGTATTCAGGCGCTGGCGGGCTGGATTGCCGAACAAATTGGCGCTGACGTTAACCATGCGACCCGCGCGGGCCTGCTGTCCAAGTGCGACCTGATGACCAACATGGTTTTCGAGTTCACCGACACGCAGGGCGTGATGGGGATGCACTACGCGCGCCATGACGGCGAAGCGGAAGATGTTGCGGTCGCGCTGAACGAGCAGTATCAGCCGCGTTTTGCCGGCGATGCGCTGCCGTCTAACCCTGTTGCCTGCGCGGTGGCTATTGCCGACAAGATGGACACTCTGGCGGGTATCTTCGGTATCGGTCAGCATCCGAAAGGCGATAAAGACCCGTTTGCGCTGCGCCGCGCCGCGCTGGGCGTACTGCGTATCATCGTTGAGAAGAACCTGAATCTCGATCTGCAAACGCTGACCGAAGAAGCGGTGCGTCTGTATGGTGAGAAACTGACTAACGCCAACGTCGTTGATGACGTCATCGACTTCATGCTGGGCCGTTTCCGTGCCTGGTATCAGGACGAAGGCTACGGTGTTGACACTATCCAGGCGGTACTGGCGCGTCGTCCGACCCGCCCGGCGGATTTCGATGCGCGCATGAAGGCCGTTTCGCATTTCCGTACGCTGGAAGAGTCCTCCGCCCTGGCGGCGGCAAACAAACGCGTATCCAACATTCTGGCGAAATCTGACGAGACCCTGAACGATATCGTTCATGCCTCGGTGCTGAAAGAAGCGGCGGAAATTAAGCTGGCCGGTAATCTGGTGGTGCTGCGTGATAAACTCCAGCCTTACTTCGCCGAAGGCCGTTATCAGGATGCGCTGATTGAGCTGGCTGCGCTGCGCGAGCCGGTTGATGAGTTCTTCGAGAATGTGATGGTTAACGCTGAAGACAAAGATGTCCGCATCAACCGTCTGACGCTGCTGTCCAAACTGCGCGAGCTGTTCCTGCAGGTTGCGGATATTTCACTGCTGCAGTAACTATCTCGAGAAAGGTCAAAAGCCTGCCATCCGGCAGGCTTTTTTTTGCCTTATCGCAATGGTGAAAAAATAATCTTGAAATCCAGGCTCGGGCCTGGCTATCCTATGCCCCGACGAATCCCTCGTCTCACTGGAGCGCACACGACAAATGAACAAACACGACTGATGAATTTCACGCCTTACCTCGCAAACGCTGCGGGTAGGGGAGTATTGATTTCATTCAGGAGTGCTTATGGCTCATTGTGCCCACACCCCCTCTTTTGTTTTACATCAGGTCACCTGTCAGTTCGCGACGGGACAGACGCTTTTTGGCCCGCTGAATTTATCGCTGGAACCGTTGCTTTGCGGCCTTGTCGGGCGAAATGGCGTTGGCAAGACACGCCTGTTGCGTCTGCTGGCGGGCCTCGATTCTCCCTCCTGCGGGCATATCGAACGATCGGCCACCGTTGCCTGGGTGGCGCAGCAGCCGACCCTCACGGCCGGGACAACCGTTGCCTCCCTGCTGGGTTATGCGCCAGTATTTGACGCCTTGTCCCGCCTTGAACAGGGGAAAGGGCTGGCAGATGACTTCGAACTGTTAGATGGCCGTTGGGATCTGCCCGATCGCCTGAGTTCAGCCTTTCGCGATGCCGATCTCCCGGCATTCTCCGCCGATCGTCCCGCTTTTTCGCTCAGCGGCGGCGAACGAATGAAGGCGCTGCTGTGCGGCGCATTCGTTTCCGGCGCGGACTTTCTGCTGCTGGACGAACCCACGAATCATCTCGATCGTCAGGGCCGGGAGTGGCTGTATCAGCAGCTGGAAATCTGGCGGGGCGGGGCATTAATCGCCAGCCACGACCGTGAATTACTGGCTCTGATGTCGAGGATTATTGAGCTAACGCCGGCGGCGCTGCGCAGCTACGGCGGTAATTATGCCGAATATCAGCGGCAGCGCGAAGCGGAGCAACAGGCCGCCCGCTCGGCGCTGGAGCATGCCGCAATCGAACGGCGGCGCACCCGGGCGCGGATGCAAAAGGAGCATGACGCGGCCCAACGGCGCTCGGCTCAGACGCTGCGTACCGTCGATACGCTGAATATCGCCTCTTTCGAGCGTGTGAAGTACAAAGGGGCGGCAAAAGAGCGTCCGGGAACGCTGCGCCGCCAGCATCGTGAGCAGAACAGTAGTCTGAATGCCGCCGTGCACCAGGCGCGGGAGCGGGTAGAAGAAGATAATCCGGTGATGTTCACACTGCCTGGCAGTGAAGTGGCTGCCGGCAAGCAGGTACTGGTGCTGGAATCGCTGCAGTTGGCTCACTCATCCCCCGCGCCGCTCGACTGGCGGGTGGATGGCCCGATGCGCATCGCGCTAAAGGGGCCAAACGGCTGTGGCAAAACAACATTATTGAAAACCCTGATGGGGCTGGAGCAGGCAACCGCTGGCGACGTCCGGCTGTCGGTGAGTGCGGCGTATCTCGATCAGCATCTGACGCAGCTGGATTTATCATTGTCGGTGATGGCGCACCTTAACCTGGGCGATACCCCACTGGATGAGGGAGTACTGCGTAGCCGTCTGGCGCAGCTCCAGTTGGGAGCTGACAAGGTCAGCCTTCCGCTGGCGGCGTTAAGCGGCGGCGAACGCCTGAAAGCGGCGCTTGCCTGCGTGCTCTGGCGGCGGGACTCAACTCAATTGCTGCTGCTGGATGAGCCAACCAATCACCTCGATCTGGCGTCGACCCAGGCAATTGAAAGCGCGCTGGCGACGTTTCCCGGCGCGATGCTGGTGGTATCGCATGACGAGGCATTTTTACAGGGTCTGAAGCTGACCCATTGTCTGGAGTGGAGGGAAACGGGCTGGCATTTTGCCGCCCTCTGAATGACAACAGGCGCCATCTGCTGATGGCGCCTGTTGACGACAGATAAAAAAAATCC
>ERZ1035001.973-NODE-973-length-12316-cov-12.631596_pt1 | contig 12316 bp, 10 predicted proteins | sample MGYA00520685_ERZ1035001 | MGnify/ENA primary metagenome ERZ1035001 (study PRJEB33766, sample SAMN09781749) | gut metagenome | biome: gut microbiome | host: Homo sapiens | place: Madagascar | study: EMG produced TPA metagenomics assembly of the PRJNA485056 data... | reverse complement strand
CTTTCCAGCTTTCCTTCCTATGATGTACCTGAGCCTGCACAATGGACTCCCTTAACTGGAGAGGAAAAAACGTTTCCTTTCGATGGTAATATAATTTCCGTCTCTAAAAATCTGGATACGTGCATGAAATACGTTGAATCTTTCAAAACTAGTGCCAAATATTACTCTGATCGTTTTGCTTTCAGATACAACCAATGTGTAGTTGACTACGATAGTCTACTAGGTTACTTCTATGACATGTATTTTGAGGGCTTAATGCCAATGATTGAACGCGCATCAAGCTTACTTCTTCCATTTAATATCTTTAGTGTAAGTACAGAAAACTTCTTTGATTATCATTTTAGTACATATAACAGAGCCGTTAAATCCTATTCCACTATGCTTGGAATTAAAGAAGCAAAAAACCAACAAGCATCTGATATTGGCAATGCAATAGGTAATTCAGTAAGACTTCAAGGCGGCGGATTCGGATTTAAGGGAGCAATGAAAGGTGTTGCAAAAGCCGAAGCTTTTAACATCGGAATGGCCGGAATAGGAAAATATTTATCAAATCAAATGAGAATGTCTGACGAAGAAAAATCAGAGATTTTCTCAAAATTCAAAAAGGATCTTTTCTTTCAAGAAGTATATATTGATTATCTCAATACATTCTTCTCTCTTATTCAGATTCTTTCTGAAAATGGTGCTCTGGGAAATGTATCAACAAAAACTGGAGAAGATTATAATACTATGATAGAAAATTTAAAGAATCCTATGTTCCCTCAGGAAAAAGTCGCTCCACTCCTTGCACAATTAATTGCAAAATATCCTTTTACAGCAGGATGCTATGAAGTTATTAAATCAAGGTACGGAGATACTGAGGAAGCAACCACACTCAAAAACTATTTTACTATATAACAAAATACAATAAGAAGGATAAAACATGAACAGATTCAGACTTACATTTACTGTAAACGGAAAACGCACAGAACAAATCGTCACTGCCAAAACATATAGTGATGCAAAAAATTTAATACGGATGCAATATTCTGGAGCACATATCAATTTTATAAGCACCGGAAAAGAATATCTATAAAATTATCATGCAAGAACAGTAATTACAATTACTGTTCTTGTTTATTATTGGGATCTTTCTACACTCATTTAATTAACTCAAATATTTTCCAAAAGAATATGACACCAAACCAAATAATACAATGATTATAAGAACACTCACCACGGTGTCTCCTATGGTCAAACAACAAACGGAAACAACCATACAGGGAATGAAGATCATCAAAGAATTTCCTGCCGCCTCCTCGCCCGATACATCAATAGATGAAATCAGAAATATTCTATTTGAAGTATTGAAGCAAAACATTTCTAATACCCTATTAACTACTAAGGAGAATAAACATGAATAAATCAGAATTATTGACAACAAATAAACGTGTGCGTATGTTACTCCGCGTTAGCTCTAATCAACAATTGGATGCGGATGGCGATCTGAGCGTCCAGAGACAAATACTCTTAGATTATATCGCTAAACAGCCTTACTGGATTGTTGATACGAAAGAATATTTTGAAGGCGGCGTCAGCGGATATAAAAATTCCGTTTCAGAGCGGGATATACTACAAGAAGCCTTAAAAGATGCCAAGAACAGAGAATATGATATTCTTTTAGCCTACAAAGACGACAGACTTGGCAGACGGATGGAAGAAGTTCCTCAGTATATATTTGACCTAAAGCGGGAAAATGTCGACATCTACACGGTCAAAGACAACTGTATCAGTCCAGACAATATGGATGCCCTAGAAAAGCTAATGCTATATATCAGATATTGTAGTGCTGAAAAAAGCAGTGCCGATACAGGTATGCGTGTAAAGGATACCGCAAAGCAATTAGTAAAAAAAGGAAAATTCATGGGTGGAAAAGCTCCCTATGGCTACCGGCTGGATTTTTCCGGGGAAATAAGCAAACACGGAAGAGCCTTGAAACACCCTGTGATCGATTCATCTCAGGCTGAAATTGTAAAGTACATATATAACCTTTATCTTAATAAAGAATTTGGTTCTCAGAAGATTGCAAAGCTATTAAACGAACATGAATTATATAAATACCAAGCACCAAATGACATATGGCGAAGCGGTACTATCACAAGCATACTCACAAACCCTTTATATGCAGGCTACACTGCATATAACCGTCGAGAACATGTAGGCGGAAAATACATAACGCTTCATCTTGACGATTGGATCATCGCCGAAAAGCCAAATCCAGATTTAATCATAATTGATGAAAATACTTGGCAGCGTGTACAGGAAAAGAGAACACTCCGGCGACAGAAGCTTGAAAAAAAAAATCAAAACAGAACTGCCAATATTATCGGTTGTAACAACGGCACCCTGTCGCTTATTGACATCTTATATTGCGGCTACTGTGGACGCAAAATGACGAATGGCAGTAAATATAACTATTGGACTATTAAAGACACCGGAGAACGCCGTTCAAGCCTTATATCGGCTTACAAGTGCCAAGGTTCAACGGAAGGTATCCCCCATGCAAAAGCAACACGATATCGAGCCGATAAGATCGAACCTGTCATCTTCTCTTCTTTAGCAGAGCAGCTTGAGGACTTTGTCAGTCGTAAAGATGCCTTTTACCATGTAATAAATAACAACGCCCTCGCGAAAAAGGAAGTGGAAGAAAAGCTGAAAAAAGAATTACAGGTACTTGACAAGATAAGACTGGATGCAAAGACCTTAATGGAATCCATTCCAATGGCTCTACGCGGTGATACAATCATGTCTTTGGACGATCTAAAAGCTTCTCTCGAAATAAACAAAGAAAAAGAGCAGAATCAATTATCTCGCATCGAGCAGTTGAACAACGAAATATCAAATTATGAGATAACGATACATGATTGGGAAGAAATCAACCAATGTATTCCAAACTGGCATAATATGCTGTTAACTGCAGATACAGCAACCAAACGAGTTCTTGTAAACAAGTTGGTTGAGCGCATTGAAATAACCCATGATGTAATAAAAATCTATTTCAAAATCAAACTGGAGGATTTTTTTCAGCAACCCCGAATCAGTAATGGTTTCGGGGTACCGGAACAAAGGCTATAATTTCACGATTACATCCTCCACCGCCTATGATCACAAATGGATCTACGGTAAAACCATTTACGAAAATATCTCGCAGATCGCTGACCGGCTTTACAACCGCTATCTCGCCCGCCCAAATGTCAAGCAGCCGATTCTCACACAATACTGCGATGGCAAGCGCGTCTCCTGTCCAAACTGGATGACACAGTGGGGTTCTAAAGCACTTGGGGATGATGGTTTCTCTGCCATAGATATCATCCACTACTATTACGGATCCGATATGTATGTAAATGAAGCAGAAATTGTCTCCGGAATCCCATCCTCTTATCCGGGCTATGATCTGACGATCGGAAGCTCCGGCGAACCGGTCATCACGATTCAGGAGCAGTTAAACCGTATTGCGCAGAATTACCCGGCGATTCCGACTGTCACAGTCGATGGTATCTATGGTTCCGCAACCGCAGAATCCGTGCGTGCCTTTCAGTCCATTTTTAATCTTCCAGTAAGCGGAATTGTCGATTTTCCAACGTGGTATAAGATCTCCCAGATCTATGTCGGCGTCTCGAAAATCGGTGAAAATATACGATGAATTTTCTGTGTATTGTGCTACTTTGCTTGCATAAATCCCGTATACCATTTATAATATCAGTATGTCATAAAACGCATAGGAGGGGTACTATTTATGGAAAACACAAATACATTCAAGGTACAGTCTACATCCAGCAACTTAATCTCACTGAATGTAACACCTGGTCACTACGCAACATCTTCTTCTCATATCAACTACTATATTGATATGACAAGTCTGAAGAGCCGTCGAAGCGAAGCACATGCCGCTGCCAAAGTGCTGGCTACCCGCTACGCTGCTACAACGATCATTGATACGATCGTCTGTCTGGACGGTACAAATGTGATCGGTGCTTATCTTGCAGACGAACTTCTTAACACAGGTATCTTATCTGCGAACCTGCACAATACTGCATACATCATTTCCCCGGAGCAGCACTCTGGCGGACAGCTTATATTCCGTGAGAATTATCTTTCCATGATCAAAGGCAAGCATGTCCTTGTATTGTTAGCAACTGCTACAACCGGAAAGACCTTGCAGACCGCACTCGAGTGTATCGAATATTACGGTGGTGAAGTGGTCGGTGTATCTTCGATCTTCTCCGCAGCCGATGAAATTCACGGCGAGCAGATCAACACCATCTTCCGTACCGAGGATATCCCGAATTACGAAACACACTCTGCTGCTGACTGCCCACTCTGCAAAGCCGGCATACCAATCAAGGGAATCATCAACAGCCACGGATATTCTTCCCTGTAAGTGTTGATTTTCCTAATTCTAAAGTAATAAAAACTCCCTATTCAGAATATATTATACTAATTCTGAACAGGGAGTTTTTTATTATGTCATCCAAAACGAAAATTATCGTCTTAAAATCAAAAGAACTCATCTACACTGGCATATTTATCGTCCTCGGCATCCTGTTGATCCTGCTGCTCTGGTATATGTTCTCGCCAAAGGAGGACGAAAAGGATACCACAGATACAAGCATCTCAACGGAAACATTTGCCACATACCAGCCAGGTGTCTATACCTCGCAGTTAAATCTTGGTGGCACCACACTGGAATTACAGACGACCATCGACAAACATGCAGTCACACACATCGAAGTATCAAACACAAACGAAACCGTCACAGCCATGTATCCGCTTTTAACACCTTCCGTGGATGCCATCAATGAGCAGCTTCAGATCACCGGTGATCTGGATTCTGTTACATATGCAAGCGACAACCAGTACACCACACTGCTCATACTGGAAGCCGCCCGCCAGGCAGCACAATCTGCCCGGATTGATACAAACTAACCACTTATGCGTGTTTCTTTACGATTACGCCACCCGTCTTATAGATGCTTTCTGCCGGTACAAATCCACGTACCGGGGAAAGCGGATAGACATTACTGTTTGAGCCAATAACTGTACCAGGATTTAATACAGAATTACAACCAACCTCTACATGATTTCCAAGCATTGCTCCAAATTTCTTCAAACCAGTTTCCAGATCAAACTTCTCATTTGTCTCTGGATCAATTCCTTTCACATGGACAAGTGTCTTATCACTCTTTACATTTGATGTGATCGAACCTGCTCCCATATGCGACTTAAATCCCAGGATAGAATCGCCAACATAGTTATAATGTGGCACCTGCACATTATCAAAGATGATCACGTTTTTCAGCTCTGTGGAATTACCGATCACACAGCCTTTTCCAACCAGCGCATTTCCGCGGACAAACGCACACTGGCGCACTTCTGTCTCGGCGCCGATGATTGCCGGTCCTGCCAGATATGCTGATGCAAATACCTTCGCTGTCTTATGCACCCAGACATGCTCCGCTACTTCGGTATACTCTTCCTTCGGAAGAGACTCCCCAAGCTTAACGATAAATTCTCCAATATGTGGAAGCACCTCCCACGGATAGGTATACTGCTCCATCAAAGGTTTTGCCTCCGTATGGGAAAGATCATATAATTCCTTGATTGTTACTGCATTTACACTTTTCATTTTCTATCCTCCATCCATCTATTGAACCATACGCATGAAACTTATTTCATGCATATGAAACATCTGATTCTGCTCATTTTTCAATATATCTACGCTTTCTTTGCAGCCTTCTTCGCTCCCGCCTTCTCATAAAATGGCTTCGTCCGGTCAAACAATCGCGTGATCTGATTCTGATTTCGTATCTGCTTCACGGCATTCGTGTTATCACAGACAAATTTATTCATCTTGGCTGTATATTCATCCTTCGAAATCGTTCCCTCCGCAACACCGGAAAGCCCTTTCTCCCACGATGCCGTCATTTCCGCCCAAAGCAGACTCTGAATGGAATTTAAACATACATCGTAGATGATCTCTCCAAGAAACGTCGGTGTCACGATCTGTGTTTTCTTATTTAACGCAATGTATTTGTTCGTCACAAGCTTCGTGATGATACTGTCACGTGTCGCACTCGTTCCAATACCGCTGCCCTTGATCTGACTTCGAAGCTCTTCATCCTCGATGAGCTGTCCGGCATTTTCCATCGCCAGAATCAATGTACCCGAAGAATACCTCTTCGGCGGAGATGTCTCTCCTTCCTTGATATCGAATGCCTGTACCGGAATCGCATCACCTTTCTTCAAAGATGCAAACTTCGCCAACTCCTCATCCGTCAGCTTCTGTTCTTCCTGTTTTTTGTCAGACGGAAGTCCGGCTATCGTCAGATACCCTGGATTTTTCAGTCGTTTGAAATTTGCAAAAAAGCTTTCGGTTCCATTTTCTTTTTCGCCAACCACCGTATGAATCTGTCTTGACAACACAAGGCTTACTTTCTCATACTCTGCTGCCGGAAAGAAAATGCTCAAAAACCGCCGTGCAATAATGTCATACACCTTCCGCTGAATATCATTTAACCCATTCAGATTCCCAAGTCCCTGTCCGGTCGGAATGATCGCATAGTGGTCGGTAATCTGTTTATCATTGACATATTTGGATTTGGCAACACCCTTGTATCCGCCCTGCTGCATAATATACTGCGCATACTGTGCAAGCGGTTCGTATTTCTGCAAGCCACCGATATTTTTCCCGATTTCTTTCGCAACGGCTGTGGAAAGCACACGGGCATCCGTTCTTGGATATGTTACCAGCTTTCGCTCATAGAGTGTCTGCACGGTATTCAACGTATCGGTCGGACTAATCTTAAACAACCGTGAACAGTCATTTTGCAGCTCCGCTAAGTTATATAACATCGGTGGTGCTTTCTTCTCTGTCTTTTTCTCTACCTTCTGCACGATCAGTTCAATCGGTGCATCCGCAGACAATTCAGTAATCAACTGCTTAGCACTCTCTTCTTTTTTGAAACCATTTTCCTTATACAGAAGAGGAGAATCCAGATAGGCAGAATCCTTCGTCGTCTTCCACTCTGCTTCAAATCCTTCTGTGCTGGCAAGCACCCGGTAAAATGGTGTCGGCACGAACTGACGGATCTCCCGTTCCCGCTTCACAATCATGCCAAGTACACATGTCATGACACGTCCAACTGCGATCACGCATCGATCCATGCCAAGATAATTCCGGACTGTGTAGCTATATTTCAGCGATAATGCACGGGAAAAATTGATTCCCATCAGATAATCTTCCTGCGCACGCAGATATGCCGCATCACTCAGGTTATCATAGGCAGAAAGCTCTTTCGCCTCCCGGATACCTCGCATGATTTCTTCCTCGGTCTGCGAATCAATCCACACTCGTCGCCGGTCTTTTTTACTTTTGTCCACGCCTGCCATCTGCTCGACAAGACGGTAGATATATTCTCCTTCTCGTCCCGAGTCAGTGCAGACATAGATGCGTCCAACATCCTCACGGTTCAGCAGCTTGCTTACGATCTGAAACTGTTTGCTTGACGCATCAATAATCTCATATTTATATTCCTCCGGTATAAATGGAATCGTATCAAAGCTCCATTTCTTCAAGGCTGGATCATAGACCTCCGGATAGCTCATCGTGATCAGATGTCCGACACACCATGTCACGATCGTATCCTCGTTCTCTAAGTATCCGTCCCTTGCACCGGCAGTTGCAGCCCCCTTCATGCCGAGCGCTTTTGCAAACTCACGGGCAACGCTGGGTTTCTCTGCTATGTACAAACTCTTCACTTAAAACTCTCCTTATTTGATTGCATTCACTAAGGCTTCCATCGCTGGGTAATCAGATTCCTTCATCGTAGACATGATCGTAACGGTTGGCTCCACAATCGTGACATCCTTCATCGTAGAAAGAATCGTCTTCATCGTGCGGGCGGCACATGGTGCCCAACTGCCATTCTCCAGGATACCAACGGTACGCTTCTGGTACGCCTTTGACTGCAGATGATTCAGGAAATCCTGCATGCATGGAAATACCCCACCATCATAGCTTGCGGCACAGAGCACCATCCGGTCATAGCGGAATGCATCCTCGATTACCTCAGCCATATCTTCTCTCGCCAGATCACTGACAACGACCTTCTCTACGCCCTCTGCGCGAAGCATGTCTGCAAGCTTTTTAGCTGCCTTCGCCGTATTGCCATGGATCGATGCATACGCAACAAGCACGCCTTTATTCTCCGGCTCATACTTGCTCCATGTATCGTAAAGTCCAATATAGTATCCGAGATTTTCCTTCAATACCGGACCGTGCAATGGACAGATTGTCTCGATATCAAGTCCTGCTGCTTTCTTCAGAAGTGTCTGCACCGGCATGCCATATTTACCGACGATATTAAAATAATACCGTCTTGCCTCACATGCCCAGTCCTCATTTTCTGTGAGGGAAAGCGCGCCGAACTTACCAAATCCATCCGCAGAGAAAAGCACCTTCTCGCTCTTCTCATAGGTCACCATAACCTCTGGCCAGTGTACCATCGGTGCCATATAGAACACCAATGTATGGGTTCCAAGCGATAACTCTTCGCCCTCCTTGACCGCAATCTTCTCCTGCGCATCCAATCTATCCTCGAAGAACTGTGGCAGCATCGCAATCGCCTTTGCACTTGCAACCAGCTTTACCTCCGGAAAAAGCTCGACCATTCTTCCGATACTTCCCGCATGATCAGGCTCGAGATGCGAGATAATCAGATAATCCGGCTTCTTTCCATTCAATGTCTGAAGCAGCTTATCCTCCCAGCCTTCCATGCCCCTGGCATCAACCGTATCCATAACTGCAATCTTCTCATCCAGAATCACATATGAATTGTACGATACACCTTCTGGTACTACATACTGACTCTCAAATAAGTCAATGTCCTTATCATCCACTCCAATATAACGAATTGCATCTGAAATAGTTACCTGCATGTTTTTATCCTCCTGTATTGTATTACCTTATCTTTTTCGTTCCATAGCATACCAATTGCTGTTCCGCGTTTATCCATAATTCATGCAACGCTGTAACTTTATACGCTACTCTATTCTAACAGATTCCGCTCTATATATCCAACATAATTTCGTGTATAATCCTCAATCAGATAATCGCACACTCCTGTATTCTGAAGCAGCTTTTTATCGGAATCGCCGTAGATTCCTACAATACAAGCTGCGTTCGCAGCAACGGCGGCTTTCACACCGGATGGGCTGTCTTCGATCACCATCGTCTCAGATGGCTTCGCCCCGATGCGCTCCATCGCACGAATATACATATCCGGTGCCGGTTTTCGCCCGCATCGTTCCATCATCATAGGCAAGCTTTGATTTGTCAAACCATTTTGCAAGTGCAAACCGCTCAAAATAAAAGTCGACATTGGATAGACCAGATGCCGTTGCGATATTGCATTTTATATTTCTTCGCTGCAACTCATCCAGAAATTCTGGTAACCCCTTCACCAGCCTGCAGGCGTCCTGATCTTCCTGATACATGCTTCTGTATAGAACCTCTTTCTCTTCGGTCAACTGCATGATCTTCTCCTCGGACAAAGCACCCTTCCCAAGCAGCCACTCGAAAATATCCCGGTTCGTATGTCCGAGTATCTGATGCTGGAATTCTTCTTTGGTAAGTTCCCTGCCAGCCAGCTTACTCACATATGTCCGCCATGCAATATCATGATATTTGCCATCAAAAATCATCGTGCCATTACAGTCAAATATAACGTTCCTTATTTTCATGTCTCATCCTCTTCTTATCTTTATATATGTACATCTGAGTGGATATACAGAATCCACTCTGAAATTCGCTTAAAATTTCCGGGATGGGTTTTTCCGCTTGCTTTTCTGTATCTGCGCCCACGTTGTGGGCATTTTCATAATTATACTCCATTCTACGCCCATTTGCCATCGCCCCAAACAGAAAAACTCATCTCGATAAACCAAATTTCCAATTCAAATCTAAAAAATTCACTTTCAATACTGAAAACATTCCACATAATATCTCCTATTACGTAAAAAAGGGGCTGCCAAAGCAGCCCCTGGGGGAAAATATATAAACCAAATGGTCTATAGCATATTCTACTGTTCAAACAACAGCTCTTCGTATGTAGGGAATGGCCATGCCTTTGCATCCACAATCTTCTCAAGCTCATCCGCCGGCTTACGAACCGTATCGAAGAAAGCAAATACCACATCGTGATAATATTTTGCCCAAGCCTTTGGATCATCTTCCTTCTCAGCAGCCTTCGCTACGATATCCTCAAGCTCTGCAGTTGCCTTCTTAAGTTCAGCAAGCTTTGTATCGATTGTAGAAAGAATCTCCATCTGTGTATCTGCACTGATACCAAGCTCTTTCAGATCCTTCACAGATGCAGCCAGAGTACCCTCGTACTTCATAACAGCCGGGATGATCTGCTTCTTAGACATCTCGATCATTGTAAGAGCCTCGATATTGATCTGCTTTGCGTAGTTCTCATACATAACAACGCCTCTTGCAACCAGCTCACGCTTAGACATTACACCATGCTTCTCAAACATTTCGATATTCTCCGGTGTTGCGAGGTAATCAACCGCATCAACCATGCACTTGATATTTGGAAGTCCACGGCGCTCTGCTTCCTTGATCCACTCCTCAGAATAACCATTTCCGTTGAAGATGATTCTCTGATGCTCTCTCAACTTATCTGCAACCAGCTTCTTTGCGGCTGCCTCGAAATCATCTGCCTTCTCCAGCACATCTGCAAAATTGCAAAGTGTGTCAGCAACGATTGTATTTAAAGTCATCATTGGCTGTGCAATACACTGTGTACTACCAACCATACGGAACTCGAACTTATTACCGGTAAACGCAAATGGTGATGTACGGTTACGGTCTGTCGCATCCATCTTGAACTCAGGGATGACTGAACATCCTGACTTGTAAACCTTACCCTTCAAGCTGCTTGTTGCCTCTCCTTTTGCAATGATCTGATCAACAACATCTGCAAGCTGATCACCAAGGTAAGCAGAAATGATTGCTGGAGGTGCCTCATTTGCACCAAGTCTGTGATCGTTACCAGCAGAGCTTGCTGACAGACGAAGCAATGCAGCATGATTATCAACAGACTCCAGAATTGCAGCTAAGAATACCTGGAACTGCAGGTTCTTCTCTGGCTCCTTGCCTGGATCAATCAAATTCTCGCCATCGGATGTTGAGATAGACCAATTATTATGCTTACCAGAACCATTGACACCTGCAAATGGCTTCTCATGAAGCAGACATGCAAATCCATTTCTCTCTGCAACCTTCTTCAATGTCTCCATCAGCAACTGGTTCTGATCCGTTGCTACATTTGTTGTACCATAGATTGGTGCGATCTCATGCTGAGAAGGAGCAACCTCGTTATGCTGTGTCTTCGCTGGAATACCATACTCCCACAGATCCTTGTTCAGCTCTCTCATGAAATGAGAAACCTTATCCTTGATCACGCCGAAGTACTGATCGTCAAGCTCCTGTCCCTTCGGTGCCGGTGCGCCAAACAATGTACGTCCAGTCAGCTTCAGGTCAAGTCTCTGATTGAACTTATCCTTGTCAATCAGGAAGTACTCCTGCTCTGGTCCAACGGAAGCAGTTACCTTCGCTGGTGTCTTACCAAACAGCTTCAGGATACGAAGTGCCTGCTTGTTAACGGCATCCATGGAACGAAGAAGTGGTGTCTTGTGATCCAGAGACTCGCCTGTATATGAAATAAAAATAGTCGGAATACAAAGAACCTTACAGCCATCCGGAATCTCTTTGACAAATGCAGGAGATGTACAATCCCAGACTGTATAACCTCTTGCTGCACACGTCTCACGGATTCCTCCGGAAGGGAAGGAAGAACCATCTGGCTCAGCCTTGATCAATTCCTTGCCAGTGAACTCTGTGATGAATGTACCATCACCAACCGGATCCATGAAAGAATCATGTTTCTCTGCTGTCAGGTTTGTGAGTGGATGGAACCAGTGTGTATAGTGTGTTGCGCCGAGCTCCTTTGCCCACTCCCGCATGGCAATCGCTACGGAATCAGCAATCGCTGCGTCAAGCGGTGCACCGTAATCAATTGTCTTCTTTAATTCCTTGAATACTGCCTTTGGCAATCTTGCACGCATGACTGCCTCACAAAATGAACGCTTTCCTAAATCTTCTGCTGTAACTTCCATACTCGTATTCTCCTTTTCCTTAATTTTTTTAATTATCTTTAACTCGTAATTAAGATAACTCAAGTCTAAGGAAAACGCAAACTGAAAAAACCGT
>ERZ1035001.970-NODE-970-length-12346-cov-6.807013_pt1 | contig 12346 bp, 8 predicted proteins | sample MGYA00520685_ERZ1035001 | MGnify/ENA primary metagenome ERZ1035001 (study PRJEB33766, sample SAMN09781749) | gut metagenome | biome: gut microbiome | host: Homo sapiens | place: Madagascar | study: EMG produced TPA metagenomics assembly of the PRJNA485056 data set... | reverse complement strand
TCATCACCCATACCTGCTCGACGCGCATGCTCTCGCCGACGCTCTACCCGGACCCGGGCTGGGAACGCCCTGATGTGGACCGGCTGACCGGATTCCTCGACGAGCTCGAGGACCGCCTGGACTATAAACATTGGTATTACGGCCATTTTCACCGAGACGGCAACCCGGAGGAACGGCACACGGTGCTGTATGACCGGATCGTGAGGCTCGGGGACAAACTCCTGCCGTGGGGCGCGTACTGATGGCTGTCTATGTGACGGGAGACGTGCACGGCAGGGCCGAGTACGGGGCCAGCAGGTTCGCCTTCAGGTCTTGGCCGCTGGGCCGGACCCTGACGCGCGATGACGCGGTGACCGTGGCCGGCGACTTCGGCTTTGTCTGGGATGGATCCAACGCCGAGAAATACTGGCTCGACTGGTTCGAATCGAAGCCGTGGACCACGTGTTTCGTAGACGGCAACCATGAGAACCACCACGCCTTGGCCAATCTGCCGGTACGGGAGTGGAACGGCGGGCTCGTCCATGAGGTGCGACCGCGCGTGCTGCACCTGATGCGTGGAGAGGTGTTCGACATCGGCGGGCTCACGGTCCTTGCCATGGGCGGTGCCGCGAGCAACGACAGGCGGTATCGCAGGGAGGGGAGGAGCTGGTGGCCCGAGGAGATGCCGAGCGAAGAGGAGATGGAGCACTGCCGCTCCTCGCTCGATCGCGTGGGCTGGAAGGTCGACCACGTTGTGACCCACGAGGCCCCTGCCGCCCTTGCTGAGGGGCTGTGCCGCGAGCGCGGACGCGAGTATCGGGGCGACCGGCTTCAGCGATTCCTGGGCGAGCTCGACGGGCGGCTCGGCTACCGAGCCTGGTTCTTCGGCCACTACCACGGCGACGAGTGGCGTGACGGCAGGCATCGCCTTATCTACCGAGATATCGTGCCGATCGAAGATGCTGCGCCCGGTTCCAGGAACCTTCTAGAAGCGCTCTAGAAGGTTCCTAGAAATCAGCAGCCTGACAGGAGAAGCGCGGGGCTACTCGCCCCTCATCTGGGTCATGACCTCGACCTTGGCCTCGGCCACGGCCGCACGCTGCTCGGAGGTGGCGAGGCGGTCCTTGAGGGCGGCGACCTCGGCCGTCAGGTCGCGCTGGGCCAGGAGTGTGTCGGCTTGGGCTTTCAGTGCGGCGTCACGCTCGCCGCGCAGCCGCTCGATCTCATCGGACATGGCCTCAGCCTCGGCGTGGAGCTGGACGACCTGCCTGCCGAGCTCCCTGGCATCGGCGAGGTATCTGACGCTCGCGGCATGGAGCTCATTGTTCTCGAGCTCGATGCTCGCGGTGTCGAGCTCGAACTTCTCCTCGATAAAGGCGACCCGCTCATTGCAGTCGGCCTCAAGGCTTTCGTTCCGGTCTCTCGCCTCGACGAGCTTGCGGTTGAATTCGTCGAGCTGGGCCCTGAGCAACGCGTTCTCGGTTCTGAGGTCGCCCGTCTCGCGCAGCAGCTTCTCCCGCCACGTCGCCTCGATCCGCTCGGCGGCCTCCTCGTGGACGGACTTCACGCCGTAGATTTCCCTGATTTTTCTTTCGTCTGCCATGGTGCGGCACTCCAATCAACAACGGGCATGGCTCCGCCATGCCATATGGCTGGGAACAATGCACGGCCGCTGTTGATTTGTGTTCGCCCTGCGATCGGTGAGTTCTAAAAGGCGTCTCAAGTCATGCATTCACGCAGGTTTTCGGTTGGAGAAATACCGCACGTTTTCATGGTATCACGCGCCTTAAAGACCATGAATGGACGGCCATATCGATTCGTTGAAAATGGCACCTACGACGTGTTGGTGGCGGGAGAGTTATGGCGTTAAAGATGTCGAGAATGATTATGGGATTGTTTTAGATGCGGGCATGAAAAAGGGTCGAATCGAAGTGTCTGGCCGGACGCCAATTGTCCGGGAACTGTTTCGGTTCGACCCTGTTTCATTTTACATCCGCGGCATGCTCTTATAGACGCTTGGCGATTACCGACCTTCACGACCTCGATAGTCGGGCTATGGACTTAAGATTTCTTGGGCTCCCAGCCGTTTTCGATTGCGGCTGGGTAGACTGCGGCGTAATTAAGCATCCAGCTGCCATCGCCCGCTTTTTGAATAAACCCCTTATCCTTCAAAGAGGTATAGGCCCGGGAGATCGTGTTCTTACTCAGGTGGTAGCGCTCCTCAATCCATTTGCTTTTTGCGTAAAAGCCCATGGCTCGTTTGTTTTTGGAAGGATTTCCAAGCTTCCATACTAGGCCGAGGATGAGGCGCTCGGCAGCGACAGTGGTGGCACAACACGCCCAGTCGGGCACCGAAATAAAATTCGCGTTATCCATTTTCCTTCTAATCTCTCGTTGCTCAGTAACATCATCGGAATATTTGTCGGAAATCGACGGTAGCTCGCTCATGTTTACCGCCTAGTCAAGGTGGGCGGTACGACCTTCAAGCTGCTTGAAAAGTTCGTAGAAGGAGCTTTCAAACATGTAATTCGAGCGATGGATTTGGATGAGCTTGCCGGACTCGCGCATAAACTTGCGCGCGGTGTTTTCGCTCCAGCCAGTGAGTTCGCGGATATCGTTAACGCGGAGCAACCGATCGCACTGAGCGGCACCAGTGGGGAAAGTCGGTGTGGACGCCTGAGTGCTAATCTGTGGAGTAGCCATGATGAGCTATCCTTTCAATGAGGGCCCTCCCTGTGCTTGTAAGACTTACCAGGTTCATAAGCACTTGGGGGGCCGGTTTTTATGACTACATGCGTAGCCATCTGACAGCTTTAGAATCTATTAAAACTCATTAGATGTCAATCAAATAAAGCGTCTACCTGCGGAAATAGTAGTATAGTACCGTAATATTATTGATGAAACGATGAATGAATAGCATGCTATTTCTCGCTTTTCTGTATATAGGCGTTGATGAAGTCTTCGTAGCCTTTAACTGCTTTTATTTCTGATTGTTGAACGAGGCTTGTATACGTTTTGAGCGTGATATTGGGGTCCGCGTGGCCAAGAATACCTTGGACGCTTCTAACGTCCGATCCGTTCGCCAGCATAAAAGTGCTTACACAATGCCTGAGCTGATGCGGGCAGATGCCCTTATATAGTTTTCCGCCATTCGAATTGTTCGGCTCATAGATTCCAAGGTTGCAGCTAACTGCGAAATCGCGAAACCAATGGTTGAAGATGTAGTTTTTCATGTGACAGACAGTAGGGACCCCCTGCTTGACAGCAATATCGCTAATGATGGGAGTGCTGCCAGTCTGGGACAGCCCCAGAGAGGCCAGGAGCTCTTTTTGTATGGCTGACCATGATTGAAGACGTTCGGCCAAGGTTTCTCCAACGGGGATTTTGCGTTGGCTTTCTTGTGACTTGGGTGCCCTCAGTTCATGGTCGTTGGTGTACTGCCTGTCAATTTTCAAGGTTTTATTGGCAGGGTCCCAATCGCGCCATTCGAGGCCCAGCATCTCGCCTTTCCGCATACCCGTATACACTAGTACTAGCGTACCAACAGCTTCGGCGGTGAGCTCAATGTGTTGAAGATGTGTGCATAGGGTAGCTACTTGGTCGATTGTCAGTGATTCTCTTTTGTTGCGTGGTCTGCGAACATGAACGGTAGCGCAGGGGTTTCGGTCAATTATTCTCTTTGCGACTGCATTCGACAGAATTTGACGCAGTTTCGAATTGATTCGTACAAGCTCTGATGGTTTGTATTTTCCCGTACGACGAGCTTCGGCATATGCTTCTTCGATTAGATCGGGAGTTAGCCCTTCAATTGTCTGAAACGCACCGAATAGGTCTTCGATATGCCTGCAATCGTACGCTTCTCTTTCATAGCTCGTTGGCGCAAGCTCGGTGACCCTATTTTCATGAAAGGCCCAGCAGTAGGACGCAAGCAAAGTGGGCTTTTTAGTTTTAGTGATCGTGCCAGAGGAGTTGATTTCAGCCAGCTTGGCCTGCATTGCAGCCTTAGCTTCTGTTTTAGTCTTGCAACGAACTGTATAAGTTGGGGATCGTTTGTAGCGCCCCGTCTTAGGGTCTTTGACTCCAAGGGAAAAATAATAGCGATAGGTGTTAGGTGATCTCTTGTCTTTCCAACACGTGCCTCTTCCGCTAATGAGTGGCTGTTCTGACATCTTTGCACTCCGTTTCTTTGAATAGTTTTCAACAATTCATTGAGTGCAGTTTAGCTAAAGCTGTTAGTAATATGTTTGTAAAAGCGTAGACGCAGCTACCGGAGGCAAAAGACACAAACTGCTATGTTTATCTGCGGTTATATGATGTTCAATGATGCTTGATGAATGGTAGGGGGTAGCATTAAATCATATCTCCTAAAGCGGGTGTCGACGGTTCGAATCCGCCCGGGGGCACCAGAGGAATATCGAGCCCGGTACCGCTATGGTGCCGGGCTCTTCTGGTCTAAAGGCCGGATTCGCACCGCCGACACCCGCGTCACCAATTTCCCCGCGGGGGGATTTTTCGAATCCGCCCGGGGGCACCAGAGATTTGCCGAGCCCGGTACCACCACGGTGCCGGGCTCTTCTGGTTTAAAGGTATGCCGTGGTTTTCGCTACTTCAGATGAAGAAAGCGCCCGTTTGCAGGGGGAGCAAACGGGCGCAATTGAGCGAATGTATTTACGTCAGCAGCCGCTGTGGGCAACGTCTTGATGACTAGTTGGTCGTACCGGAATCGTCGCCTGAATCAGTACCAGAGCCAGAAATCGAAACCGTCAACGTGATCGTGTTGTCGGTGGACTGCTTACCGGTGGGGGAGACGCCCGTAACGGTGGCGTTTTCGTTGCCGCTCACGGGGTTGCCGTTCTGATCGCAGAATGCGATGTTGTAGAACCCGGCGTTGTTGAGCGCGGTGACGGCGGCGGAGATGCTCTTGCCGTACAGGTTGCCCGGAACGCTGGCCTTGCCGGACTTCTTGGCGATGACGACGGTAATCGTGGCGCCGGGCTTCTGCTTACCGCTGGGGTTCCAGCTGATCACGGTGCCCTCGGTAACCGAGTCGTTCTCCTGGTAGCTCACGTCGACGCCGAAGCCTGCCATATCGAGGGCGTTACGCGCCTGGGCCTCGGTCATGTCGGTCAGGTCGGGGACGGACGTGGTATCCGGGCCGCTCGAGACCTTGTACGAGATGGTCGTGCCCTTCGCGACTTCCTTACCGGCTTCGGTGCCCTGCTCAAAGACCTGGCCCTCATCGGCCTCGTTGGCCTCCTCGGAGGCGTTGCCCTTCAGGCCAACGCTTGCCAGCGCGGCTTCTGCCTGGTCCTTGGTCAGGCCGACAAGCCGGGGAACCTCAACCTTCTCGGAGGGCTTGGGGCCCTTGGAGATTACCAGGTTCACCTTAGTGCCCTTGGCCTTCTTGGTGTTGCCGTTGGGCGTCTGCTCGGCGACCTTGCCCTCGTCGACATCGTCGTTGTAGCTTTGGTCGATGGTGCCGACCTCGAGGCCGGCTTCCTTGATCAGTTCGACGGCAGTCTGCTGGTCCTTGCCCAGTACATCGGGAACGGTGACCTGCTCGCCGCCAAAGAGTCCTGTGGCAAAGGCCACCACGATGCCGATGACGGCAACGGCTGCCACCACGGCGGCGATGATCTTGTTCTTGTTGGATTTGGGCTTTTCGACCTCGTAGGAGCCGGTGGAACCCGAAACCGAGCTACGGGCGGTATTCTGGCCGCTCACGCCCGAGACGGGACGCACCATGGCGCGCGTCTGATCGGAAAGCTCGCGAGTCTTGGTGGCGCCCAGCTCGCCGGGGGCACCGATGATGCGCGTGGGCTCCGAGATGTTGACGGCACGGCCCGACAGGTAGCTGTTGAGCACCTGACGAAGCTCGTCGGCGGTCTGGAAGCGGTTTGCCGGGTCCTTCTCCATGCACTTGAGGATGATGCGCTCAAGGTCGGCGTCGACACCGGAGTTGATCTGGCTCGGTGGAATAGGCAGCTCGTTGACCTGCTTGAGTGCGACCGAGATAGCGTCGTCGCCGTCAAAGGGAACGCGGCCGGTGGCGCACTCATACATCACGACGCCCAGCGAGTAGATATCCGAGGTGGGGCCGAGATCCTGACCGCGGGTCTGCTCGGGGCTGACGTAGTGGGCGGTTCCCAGCACGTTGTTGTCTTGCGTGAGGTGGCTGTTCTTGGCGCGCGCGATGCCAAAGTCCATCACCTTGATGTTGCCGTCGGGCAGCACCATGATGTTCTGCGGCTTAATGTCGCGGTGGATGATCTCGTGCTTGTGGGCGACCGAAAGCGCGGAGCTGATCTGCGAGCCGATCTGGGCGACCTTCTTGGGGTCGAGGGCGCCGTGGCTCTTGATGCCGCTCTTAAGGTCGGTACCGCGCAGGTACTCCATGACGATGTAATAGGTGTCGCCGTCCTTGCCCCAATCGTAGACGCCCACGATATAGGGGGAGGAGAGACCGGCTGCTGCCTGGGCCTCCTGCTTAAAGCGTGCGGCGAAGGTTGCGTCGCCAGCATACTGCGGCAGCATGATCTTGACGGCTACCGTGCGGTCGAGGACCTGGTCCTGTGCACGGTAGACGGTCGCCATGCCGCCTGTTCCCACCTTATCCTTGAGGAGGTATCTTCCCCCGAGGACCCTCTGTTCCATTCCTGCTCCTAACATAACTATTCGCTCAACGATGTGTGTAGTACCTACGATGTGGCCGCTGGGGCCGTGTGGCGCGTTGCCGCTAACTCTTCGGCCGCGGCGCGCCTCGGGTGTCCGATTCGATCATGGGCATCACGCTCCCTGTGCGGCGAGCGCCGCGGTCAGGACGATGCCGGCAATCTTGGCCGCCTTGACGTCGTGTTTGTCGTAATCCTCCAAGGCTACCGAGATGGCGACCGTGGGTGAATCGTAAGGTGCAAAGCCAACGAACATCGAGTTGACGTTGGTGCCGCCGGTCTCGGCCGAGCCGGTCTTGCCGGCGACCTTGACGCCGGGGACCTGGGCATCGGTGCCGGTACCGGACTGGACGACGGCAAGCATGGCCTGCTTGACCTGGTCGGCCGTGGCGGAGCTGACGGCCTGACCCAGCGAGCGGGACTGCGTGGTCTTGACCACAGTTCCGTCCGGGGCGAGTACCTGGGCTACAAAGTACGGGTCCATGACCACGCCACTGTTAGCGATGGCGGCGGCAATCACGGCGTTTTGCATGACGGTGGTCTGCGGGCCGGGCGTGTGGTCCATGCCGACAGGCTGGCCGGCGCCGGCCCAGGCGGTTTCCCACTCGGTCATGAGCGACGGATCGGCCATGATGGAGGCCATGGAGGTCAGGTCCTGGCCGAGCTTTTGGCCGTAGCCAAAGGCGTTGGCAAACTGCACGAGCGTGTTTGCGCCAACTTCGTTTGCCACCTGGCCAAAGACGACGTTGGAGGACACGGCAAAGGCCTGCTGCAGGCTGATGGTGCCGTAGCTCTCGTTGGCATAGTTGGTGACCGGTGCGTTGCCGATGTCCATGGAGCCGGGCGCCTGGTAGGTGCTGGTAAGGCTGGCGGTGCCGGTCTCGAGTGCCGCGGAAAGCGTAACGACCTTAAACGTGGAGCCCGGCGTGTACAGCGCGTCCATGGCGCGATTGTACATAGAGCCGTCCTCGCCGCCGCCAGCCTGCAGTAGGGCGTCGATGTTGGTGTTGTCGTAGGTGGGCGAGCTGGCACATGCGAGCACCGCGCCGGTACGCGGGTCGATGACCACTACAGCGCCCTTAAAGCCCTTGAGCGCCTGCTCGGCCGCCGTCTGGATACGCGAGTCGATGGTGAGCTTGGCGGTGTTGCCCGGCTGGGTCTGGCCCGCGAGCGACGCGATGGCGTTGTTCCAGCTGGAGTAATCCTTAGAGCCGGTGAGCGTGTCGTTCATGACGCTCTCGATGGCGGTGGTGCCATACTGCTGGCTCACGTAGCCAACCACGTGCGCTGCCAGGTTGCCGTTGGGGTAGGAGCGTACGTAGGTGCCGTCCTCCTGCTGCAGCGACTCGGCCAGCGTCACGCCGTCGGACGTGATGATGGAACCGCGCTGGATGTACTTGGAGCGGGCGATAGTGTGGTTGTTGGTCGGCATATCCTGATAGTCCTTGGCCTTGATGACCTGGACATAGGTGAGGTTGCCGATAAGGATGGCGAACAGCGCCGTAAAGGCGAGCACCGCACGGGTTAGACGGTTGGCGAGCGCAACGCGGCCGAGCACACCGGATTCAGGCGTGTCGAGCAGGCGACGGCGCATGCGCGAGCCGACGGAATGGCTGCCGCTGCCGTAGGAAGACGAGGTGGCAAAGCGCGTGCCCGTCGGGGCGGCGGCGGATGCGACCTGATCATCGGTGATGGCGGTCATGGTGCCGGTGCCAGTAAGCTCGGCCTCGCGTCCGGTCGCTTCGTCACCGGCGCGCAGCAGGAGCGCGACGATGATAAAGCTTGCCAGCAGTGAGGAACCGCCCTGGCTCATAAAGGGCAGGGTGACGCCGGTCAACGGGATCAGGCGGGTAACGCCGCCCACGATCAAGAAGGCCTGGAAGCTGATGGCGGCCGTAAGGCCCGTGGCGCTAAAGGCGGCGAGGTCGGATTTAGCGCGGGCAGCCGTGGTGAGGCCACGCACGGCAAAGAGCATAAACAGGATGAGCACGGCGCCGCCGCCCAAAAGGCCCATCTCCTCGCCGATGGCAGAGAAGATAAAGTCGGACTCGACGACAGGGATGTTGTTGGCCATGCCGTTGCCGATGCCAACACCGACCAGACCGCCATCGGCAAGCGAGAAGAGCGACTGGACGATCTGGTAGCCCTGGCCCTGGGCGTCCTTAAACGGATCGACCCAAACCTGGAAACGCACCTGAACGTGCGACAGGAACTTGTAGGCGCCCACGGCTCCAACGGCCAGCAGCGCAAGGCCGATGATGACGTACGAAAAGCGTCCCGTGGCAACATAGAGCATCAGCAAAAAGATGGTGTAGAACAGAACGGCCGAGCCCAGGTCGCGTTCGAAGACGACGATGAGCAGGCACACGCCCCATACGGCAAACAGCGGCAGCAGCAGGCGGAAGCGCGGAATCTTGAGGCCCAGGATCTTGCGGTTGGAGATGGAGAGCAGCTCGCGGTTCTCGGCCAGATAGCCTGCCAGGAACAGGACGATGAAGACCTTGGCGAACTCGCCGGGCTGGATGGTGAAGCCTGCGATGCGAATCCACAGCTTGGAGCCCGAGATCGTGGTGCCGATAAAGATCGGCAGCATCAGCAGGATGATGCCGATAATGCCAAAGGTGTACTTGTAGCGCATGACCACGTCGAGGTTCTTGACCAGTGCGAGCGTTCCCACCATGAGCGCCACCGAGACAAACAAGATGATGAGCTGCGAGATAGCGAGGTCGGGGGCCAGGCGCGTCACGAATGTGATGCCGATGCCCGAGAGCACAAAGACGATGGGCAGGATGGCGGGGTCGGCGCCGGGCGCCAGGATGCGCACGGCGATATGCGCTGCGGCGAAGGCGGCAAAGAGGCCGATCGGCACGGCAAGCGTCTCAAAGGAAATCGTGGCGCCCGCGGTGAGCACGTACATCGCATACAGCAGGATGACGGGGAACGCCGAGGCGATGAGCAAAAGCAGTTCGGTGTTGCGGCGACTCATAAGCGGCACTCCCTTCCTAATTCTTATCGGAGGCTTCGGCCTCGGCGGACTGTTCGGCGGTTTTCTCGGAATCCGACTCGGAGGTGGATTTCTGATCGGTGTTGTCGCGAATCGTTTGCGCGTCAATCACCTGACGGGTCTGCTCCTCGTCAATCTGATGGCGGTACTTGGAAATGGTGTCCTGCGCATCGTCGACATTCGTTTGCGGAATGCCTGCCTTCAGGCGGTTTTGCGTGTCTTCGGGCAGGTCGGACAGTTTGATGCTGGTTTCGCTCTCGAGCCAGTGGAGCTCGACTCCAAGCGTCTTGCCGGGCAGGCCGCGCCAGACGGCGACATTGCCGTGGTAGGTTCCCAAGTAATAGGAGCCGGTGACGCCCGTGTATGCCCAGATGCCTGCTACCAGCACAAAGACAAGGGCCAAGACGGCGGCGATGGTGACATTGCGGCGTCGGACGCGTTTTGCCTCGCGCATGACGCCGTCGTCGACCAGGTCGACGACCACCACGGTCACATTGTCGTGGCCGCCGGCGGCGAGCGCCGCGTCCACCAAGTTGTCGACACAGATCTGTGCGGTCGAGGACTGCGTAGCGATGTTCTCGATATCGCTATCGGGAATCATGCTCGACAGACCGTCGGAGCACAGAATCAGGCGGTCGCCTTCCTCGATGTGCAGGGTAAAGTGGTCGGCATACATGGCGGGATCCGAGCCCAGCGCGCGGGTGATGACCGAGCGGTTGGGGTGGACGCGCGCCTCGTCGGCCGTAATCTCGCCGGCATCCACGAGCTCCTCCACGTAGGAGTGGTCGCGGGTCACGCGGATGAGCGTACCCTCGTGGAGCAGGTAGGCGCGCGAGTCGCCCACGTGGGCGATGGCGAGCGTGTCGTTTTCGATGTAGGCGCAGGTGGCCGTGCATCCCATGCCGGGTTTGCCCAGGCCGTTGAGGGCGGCCTCGATCACGGCGGCGTTGGCGGCCTCGACGGCTGCGGCCAGGCGCGCGGCGTCGGCGGACTGCGGCGCCGTCTTGGCGATGGTCTCGACGGCGATGGAGGATGCCACCTCGCCGGCGGCGTGTCCTCCCATGCCGTCGCACACGCAGAAGAGCGGTGACTGCACCAGATAGGAGTCCTCATTGTGCGGGCGTACGCATCCGACGTCGGAGCGGGCGCCCCACATAAGCTGCGTGGTGGTGCCGGCGTCGTAGGTCGAGTCGGTCTCGATGCGCTCGTCGGTCAGCGGCTCAAAGCTCATGGTCGAGCCGGGATCTTTGAGCTTTGCCTCCACGGCGGCGACATCGATCTCGGCGGTGTCGCCGGGGGAGACGGTGTCGGCATCGTTGCCCGACTCGGCGTCGGAGATGTCCGGAAGGTTGAGATCTTCGGTTACACGGTCGGCGGGATCGCCGTCCTGCTGCGGCTCGACAGCCGTCGGCTCGGGCGTCGCAAAGTGCGACGGCGCGGGCATGCTCTGGGGCTGAGCGGAGGGCTCGGGAGCTGCGGCGGGCTGCTCGACTTCGACAGGCGTTGCGGATTCGGGTACCGCCTCGCTTGTCGGGGCGACGGGGAATACCGGCGCGGCAGGCTCGGGGGCTGCAAACACGGCAGCGCTCTCGTTAATCGCCTCGGCGACGGGCTCGGCAAAGTGAGCCGGTGCGGGCGTTGTCTCCGGTTCCTCGGGCTGCTCGGCAGCGTGCGCGCCGATGGGGGCATCGAGCCGCTCGGTGTCGGCGTCCTCGTCATCGGCGAGTGCCGGATATTCTTGAGTTACATGCGAAAGAGGCAGGGAGAACACGGTGTCCTCGGGCTCCACGGTCGCAGGGCGCGCCGGAGCGGCATGAGCCGGCGCGGCTGCGGGGGCAGTCGGCGTCTCGGGCATGGCTGCGGACTTGTTCTCCTCGTCGATCATCGACGGTTCACCTTCATGACCACGTCGCCAATCTGGACCTCGTCACCCTCGCGCAGCGTTGCGGGCTCCACCAGCTGACGGCCGTTAACGAGCGTGCCGTTCAGCGAGTTGAGGTCTTCGATGATGAGTGCCGGGCCCTGCAGCGAAAAGCGTGCGTGCGAGGCCGAGACAAACGGTTCGTTGATGCAGATGTCCGAGGACGGCGAACGGCCCACGATGACGGGGCCGAGCATGTCTACATGGATGCCACGGATGCCGCGCGGACCCTTGTCCACATCGATCGTCCAGATAGCGGAGTCGCGGCGCTGGCCGCGTACGAGTCCCACGCCGGTTTTCATGACGGCGAACAGGAAGATGTAGAGCAGGGCGACCAGGACGATGCGGCCTGCAAAAAGGACGATATCGATGTTCATAAGCGACTATCCCCTAAATTCAAAGGTGCTTAGGCCAAACGTCAGCAGGTCGCCGTTGCGCAGCGGGCAGCGCGTGATGCGGCGGTTGTTGACGAGCGTGCCGTTGGTGGAATTGAGGTCCTCGATCGACCAGTCCGAACCGGTAAAGGTGAGCTGGGCGTGACGGCGCGATACGTTGGGGTCGCGCAGGGCGATGTCCGAAACCGAACGCTCGCGACCGATGGTCACCTGCGCGGAAGTGATGCTGTGGCTCTCGCCGCTCACGACGTCGACGAGCTGGGCGAGCGGGCGCTGCGGGGCGCGGGTGCTCGCCATGTTGGAGGCAATACCGGCCGCGGCGCCAAGGCCCACGGCGGCGCCGGTCGCGGCGGCTCCGCCCATACCGGCGAGGGCG
>ERZ1035001.960-NODE-960-length-12468-cov-5.711834_pt1 | contig 12468 bp, 8 predicted proteins | sample MGYA00520685_ERZ1035001 | MGnify/ENA primary metagenome ERZ1035001 (study PRJEB33766, sample SAMN09781749) | gut metagenome | biome: gut microbiome | host: Homo sapiens | place: Madagascar | study: EMG produced TPA metagenomics assembly of the PRJNA485056 data set... | reverse complement strand
CCAGTCGAGCTTCTTGGGATCGAAGGTCGCCGGGTTCTTGGAGATGCGGTCGAGCGAGAACTTGCTGGCCAGGACATCGCGCGGGATGATCGTGGTCTCGCCGTCGAGCGACCAGCCGAGCAGCGCCAGATAGTTGACGAAAGCGTCGGACAGGTAACCGGCGTCACGGTACTCCTCCACCGAGGTGGCGCCGTGGCGCTTGGAGAGCTTCTTGCCGTCGGCACCCAAGATCATCGAGATGTGGGCGAACGTGGGCACGGGCGCGCCGAGGGCCTCGTAGACCATGACCTGGCGCGGGGTGTTGGACAGGTGGTCGTCGCCGCGGATGACGTGGGTGATCTTCATCATGGCGTCGTCGACAACGGTCGCGAAGTTGTACGTGGGCGTGCCGTCGGATCGGAAGATGACGAAGTCGTCGAGCTCCTTGGCGTCGAAGGTCACCTCGCCGTGGACGGCATCGTGGATGACGACGTCGCCGCGGTCCTCGGGCACCTTGATGCGCAGAACGTAGGACTCGCCGGCCTCGATGCGGCGGCGGGCCTCCTCGGGATCAAGATCGCGGCAGCGGCGCTGATAGCCCTGGAAGGGGTCCTTGCGCTCCTGGGCGGCCTTGCGATCGGCGTCGAGCTGCTCCTTGGTGCAGAAGCAGGGATAGGCTTTACCCTCATCCCAAAGCTTCTGGGCGGCCTGCTTGTACAGGTCCAGACGCTCGGTCTGTGCGTAGGGGCCAAAGTCGCCGCCCACCTCGGGACCCTCGTCCCAGTCCAGGCCCAGCCAACGCATGGCGCGCAGAATGATCTGCGTGTTCTCGTCGGTGGATCGGGTAGGGTCGGTGTCGTCGATGCGCAGGATGAACGTGCCGCCGTTTGCACGGGCAAAAGCCCAGTTATAGATAGCGGTGCGGGCGCCGCCGATGTGCAGCTTGCCCGTCGGTGAGGGTGCAAAGCGGACGCGAACGTCTGATGCCATGGAAATCTCCTCGATTGCAGGATGGATGTCTAACCGCATCAGTATAAAGCAACAAAGCAGCCTCCGCACAAAGGGCACCGACCTACTCATTGGGGACAGGCTTAAATGACCACCCAATGAGCACCCGGTTACTCATTTAAGTCTGTCCCCAATGAGTAGGTGCGGAAAGGGTGTGAATGTTTGATTTACGCGCTATGATGTGCCCTTGCATATAGAGCTCGGCGGAATGGTAACGGTCGCCGGGACACGTATTTTGAAAGGGGCTATCATGCCAGAAGAACTTCGTTCCATCCCACCCCAACACGGGTCCTTTGTATTTACGTCGGAGTCGGTGACCGAAGGTCATCCCGATAAGATTGCTGACCAAATCAGCGACGCCGTCCTCGACGCAATCCTCGCTAAAGAAATAGAGCTGCAGGAGCAGGGCTACATTGCGCCCAACGGCGTGCCCGCCAACGTTGAGAACGTCCGCTGCGCCTGCGAGACCCTCGTGACCACCGGCACGGTCATCGTTGCCGGCGAGATCCGCACCCAGGCCTACGTCGACGTGCAGGAGATTGCCCGTGGCGTTATCCGCCGCATTGGCTACAACCGCGCAAAGTTCGGTTTTGACTGCGATACCTGCGGCGTTATGAGCCTCATCCACGAGCAGTCGCCCGATATCGCCCAGGGCGTCGACGAGTCCTTCGAGACCCAGACCGGCGCCACCACCGACCCGATCGACCTGATCGGCGCCGGCGACCAGGGCATGATGTTTGGCTATGCCTCCAACGAGACCAAAACCCTCATGCCCATGCCGCACTACCTGGCGAGCCGCCTGGCCGAGCGCCTGGCCGCCGTTCGCCACGACGGCACCCTGCCCTACCTGCGCCCCGACGGCAAGACCCAGGTCACGGTGCGCTACGAGGACGGCAAGCCCGTCGAGGTCACGACCATCGTCATCTCCACGCAGCACGCCGCCGAGATCGAGGACATGGGCAAGATCAAGGACGACCTCATCGAGCACGTCATCACCCCCGTCATGGCTGCCGAGAACATGCCGTGGGACAACGCCGACATCTATGTGAACCCCACCGGTCGCTTTGTCGTGGGCGGCCCCATGGGCGACACGGGCCTCACTGGCCGTAAGATCATCGTCGACACCTACGGCGGTTACGGCCGTCACGGCGGCGGTGCCTTTAGCGGCAAGGACTGCACCAAGGTCGACCGCTCCGCCGCATACGCCGCGCGCTGGGTCGCCAAGAACGTAGTGGCCGCCGGCCTGGCCGACCGCTGCGAGGTCGAGCTGGCCTACGCCATCGGCGTGTCCAAGCCGCTGTCTATCATGGTCGACACCTTCGGTACTGCGCATGTTGCCGAGGACAAGATCGTCGAGGCCGTCGAGAAGACCTTCGACCTGCGCCCGGGCGCGATCATCCGCGACCTGGACCTGCGCCGACCGATCTACGAGAAGACGGCAGCCTACGGCCACTTCGGCCGCGAAGACGCCGACTTCACCTGGGAAAACACCGACCGAGTCGAAGAACTCAAAGCAGCCTGCGGCCTGTAAGCTAGCTAAGAAGCCACAACCAACTACCAACGCACTAAAAAGAAGTACCGGCCCCAACCGGTACTTCTTTTTTATTTAACGGTGGTGAAGATGCTTCGATATGCAATGCAAGACACGTCCCCAGCTAATGAATTTTGCAGCACGGCACTCCAACCATGTATCCTTAGTCCCGAGGGGCGGGGCATAAGGTTTATCGCGAGTTCCGCACGAGCCGAAGGCCACTTAATGTGGCCTTCGTGCGAGCAGGACTGTCCGAGCAGGAAACCTTATGCCCCGCCCCTCGGGACGACGGGACAAAACAAAGGAGCAGCCATGGCAGGCAAGCCGCAAACACTAGCTACGACCTCGGCATTCGAGATCTTGGGCCCCATCATGGTCGGCCCCAGCTCATCGCACACCGCCGGCGCCCTGCGGTGCGCCCAGGTGGCCGCCAGTCTGCTCGAGGGCCGCATCACCAAGGTTACCTTTGGCCTATGGAACTCCTTCGCCCACACCTACCGCGGCCACGGCACCGACCGCGCGCTCGTCGCGGGCATCCTGGGCCTCGATACCGACGACGAGAATATCAAGCAGGCCTTCGACCTCGCACGCGAGCAGGGCCTCGATTATCACTTTGACATCAAGGGCGACGACGCCTCCATCCACCCCAACACCGTGGACATCGACATGCAAGACGACACGGGCGCCACGGCGCAGGTCCGCGGCGAAAGCCTGGGCGGCGGCAAGATGCGCATCAGCCGCATCAACGGCGTCGGCGTCGACATCTCGGGCATGTACTCCACGCTCTTTGTAGCGCACCAGGACGTCCCCGGCGTGCTCGCCGCGCTCACGAATCTGCTCGCCTACGCGCATGTAAATATCGCCTTCTGCCGCACCTACCGCACCGAGGTGGGCGGACAGGCCTACTCTGTCTTTGAGACCGACGGCACGCCCGACGACACCGTAATTCCCATGCTGCGCAAACTCGACAACGTCGACTACGCCACCTTTATTGAACTCCCCGGCTCGGCATCATCGCTCTCCCCCGGCGTCTCGGCCAAAGAGATTTTCGATGACGGCGAGCAGCTGCTCGACGCCTGCGAGGAGCTGGGACTCAACATCGGAGCCGTCATGGCCGTGCGCGAAGCGCGTCTGACCGGCGAGGAGCACGCCGTCGCCGCGATGCGCCGCGTGCTCGACGTTATGCGCGAGGAGACCACGGCCCCCATCGCCAATCCGCAACGCTCGCTCGGCGGGCTCATCGGCGGCGAGGCAAAGCTCGTCGATGCCACCGGCCGCAACGACCTGAGCTCCAGTTTAATGGGCGCCGTCCAGACCGATGCCGTGGCCCGCGCCATGGCCGTGCTCGAGCGCTCCGCCACCATGGGCGTGATCGTCGCCGCCCCCACGGCAGGCTCCGCGGGCGTCGTGCCCGGCTGCGTGCTGGCGCTCGCCGAACACCTGCAGCTCGATGACGAGCAGGTCATGGACGCCCTCTACTGTGCCGCCGCAATCGGCCTCAACCTCACCACGAGCGCCTGCGTCGCTGGCGCCGAGGGCGGCTGCCAGGCCGAGGTGGGAAGTGCCGCCGCCATGGCCGCCGCCGCGCTGGTGCAGATGCTCGGCGGCACCCCCGAGCAGGCACTCGACGCCAGCTCCATCGCGCTGAGCAATCTGCTAGGCCTCGTTTGCGACCCCGTCGGAGGCCTTGTCGAGGTGCCGTGCCAAAATCGCAATGCCATCGGCGTGGCCGCAGCCTTCAGCTCGGCCCAGCTCGCGCTCGCCGGCATCAAGAGCCTGGTGCCGTTTGACCAGATGGCGCATGTGATGCTCTCGGTGGGCCACGCCCTGCCGGCAACCCTGCGCGAGACGGCCAAGGGCGGCATCGCTCAAGCCCCTGCCGCGCTTTCTGCCTGCGCCAAATGCGGCATATGCGGATAGGCAGACTTCTCCAAACTGATACTGTTTCCGCACCACAAACAACAGGCTAATCGCTATAATGCAAGCCCAGTTAAAACACGATGAGCCGCAAGGCGAAACTCGAAGGAAATATATACGATGTCGCAAATCGACCGCAGCAACATGATTCCCGATCCGCAACAGCCCAGTAGGCATACTGGCGGCGTCCAATCGCCGCGCCCCATCGCGCCGGCGCACACTCAACAACACGGCCCGGCCAATGCCTCCCAGCGCCCGAATCAGCGTCAATACCAGCAGCATCAGCAATACCGGCAGCGCCCCGCACAGGGTGCCGCCCCCAAGCAGGGCCCTTCGCACGCTCGCGCGGCAAGCAATCGCGGGCCCGCAGACAAGCGCACAAACAAAACCAGCAAGTCGGGCGGCAAGACGGCCCTCTTTGTCGTCCTCGGCCTCGTCGCGATCGTCTACATCGTAGGCGTCGTGGCGTTCTCGCAGGTCGCTTACCCCAACACTACCATCGCCGGCGTCGACATCTCGCTCTCTAACGCATCTTCGGCAGCCACCAAGGTCAACTCGGCATGGAAGCACTACAAGCTCACCGTGTCGGGCGATGACTTTAGCTGGACCTACCAGCCCGAGTCCGACGAGCCCATCGTCGATGGCGAGGAAGCCGCCCACGAGATTATCAGCAAAAACGAGCCGCTGCTGTGGCCATCGCGCCTCATCGCGTCGCTCGGCGGCAAAACCGTTAGCGCCACCAAGAACGGCTCGGTCGACTTGGACCAAGACGTCGACCTGTCCATGCTCTCCGATGCCTTTGACCAAAAGCAGTTTGAGGAGGGCCTGGGCAGCGCCATCGACGAGTTCAACGAGGGCCGCTCGGGCACCTTCGAGGCCGCCAGCTCCTATGACGAAAAGGCCGGCAAGTTCACCGTTGATAAGGCCCGTTCCAACGAGAAGCTCAACCGTGAGCATGTCATCAAATATGCCGAGATCGAGCTCGCGTCGCTCGCCGAGAACGTCGATATCACCAAGATCGGAAACGACGCATACGAACCGCTCAACGGCACCCTCACCAACGACCAGATTCAGGCTGCATGCGATGCCGCCAACAACTTCTTGGGCGTCAACGTGACTCTTAAGCTCAACGGCAATGATGCCGGCAAGGTGGACGGCAGCTCGGTGCTGCAGTGGATTAGCTTTGCCGATCCGGCCAACCCCACGCTCGATACGTCGCAGATCGGCAGCTGGGCCGCCGAGCTCGCCAACGGCTTTAACACCGTGGGCTCCACCCGCTGGTGGACACGCGCCGACGGCAAGGAGTGCGCTGTCGAGGGCGGCGACTTTGGCTGGTCCATCGACAGCGACACGCTCGCCAAGCAGGTCGAGGACGCTATCAATAACAAGCAGACCGGCGATATCGAGATTTCGTACTCCAAGAAGGCCGACACGTTTACCGCCAAGGGCGAGCCCGATTGGAAGGCCTATATCGACGTCGACCTGTCCGAGCAGCACGCACGCTACTACGACGAGAACGGCAATATCGTGTGGGAGGCCAACTTTATTTCCGGCAAACCGGGCGAAGACGCCACACCGGAGGGCGTGTGGCAGATCAACAGCAACGACGGCGCAAGCAAGCTCATCGGTGCTAAAGACCCCGAGACCGGAAAGCCCAAATACGAGAGCCCGGTCAGCTATTGGATGCCGTTCGAGGGCAATATGATCGGTTTCCACGACGCCACATGGCAAAATGACAAGAGCTTCGACAATGCCGAGTCCTATAAGTGGTGCGGAAGCCACGGCTGCATCAACCTGCGCCTGGCCGATGCCAAGGCGCTCCACGACTGCATCAGCGTCGGTCTGTGCGTGGTCGTGCACTCGTAGGGAATCACGCCTTCGCACAACGGGGACTACGCTCCAATCTAACAGTTCCGAAAGATACCGCTATATGCGCCCGACCATCGCGACGGGCGCATATACTTATCAAGAAACTTTCTATAAAGGAGACGCCATGTCGAATGTCCCCACCATTACCCCGGGACCGAATGATGCCGATCGAACGCCCGAGGGTGCCACCGAAACGCTTCCCCTCATAACAAACGTGTACGCCGCACAGCAAAACGGCAGCACAAGCGATACAACCGAGATTTCTGACGAAGAGGCCTACGCCAAGCTCAAAGCGAAGCGTGCCGAGCGTCGGCGCAAAAAGCTCATCCGGCGCGGCATTGCGGCAGGAGTTGTGGCCGCCATTGTGCTCATCGCCGTTGTCGTGACCTTCGTCATCAACGCACGGCCCGCAGGTACCAACGGGCCGGTGACCGACATGGTCACCGAGGGCACGTTTACGACCACCGTCGAGGCTAAAGGCCAGCTCAAGCCCATCTCGGCTTCGGTGGTCTCCCCTTCTGTCGACGGAACGGTGGCATCGATCAACGTGCAAGCCGGCCAGTCCGTCAACGAGGGCGACGTGCTCATGACTATTAAAAACGACGAGCTCGATCGCAACGTTGCCGAGGCGCAGCGCGCGGTGACAGCGGCACAGGAAGACCTCGCCAAGGCACAGAAAGCGGTAGCTGCCGCCCAAGCCGCTCCGGCGCCTGAAGCAGATGCGGCAAGCGCGAGTGGCGCCAGCGGCACCGCCGACACGAGTGCCGTCTCGAGCGCCCAACGCAACCTAGCCTCGGCCCAGGCGACCCTGGACCAAGCCAACGCCAAAGCCGCCGAACGCACCGTGACCGCGCCCAGCTCGGGCAGCATCGTCGAGCTCAACGCCAAGGTCGGCGCCACGGTGACGGGCGGCATGATTATGGGCGAAGGCGATACGAGCGGCGGCAAGCAGTGCATGCAGATCGCCGACCTCTCCAAGATGAAGGTCACCGTTCAGGTGGGTGAAAAGGACATCGCCAAAATCGCCGTTGGGCAGAGCGCCAACGTGACCTATCCCGCGTTTCCCGATATCGTGAGCCAGGGAACGGTCACGACAATCGCTTCGGTGGCAAATTCCGACGCCAACGGCGGCGGCAGTGTGACCTTTAACGTCGACATTTTGATTGAAGCGCCCGACGCGCGCCTCAAGCCGGGCATGACCGCCGAGGTCTCGGTGGTGACCGAACAGCTCGATGACGTAGTGATGGTGCCGTCCATGGCGCTCATGACCCAGGATGGAGAGCACTATTACGTCAACGTGGCAACCGACGGCGAAGGCAAACAGACCCGACGCGTAAAGGTGACCGTCGTGACGCAAAACGATAACGACGCCGTGGTCGGCAAAACGCAGGTCAAGCGCGACGACCAGGGCAACGAGATCAACCCTAACGTGCCGGTCACCAAACTGCGCGACGGCGACACCATCGTGATGGATACCGGCGCGGGCATGACGGCCGACGGCGGCGACTCTGGCAGCATGTCTGCCGACGAGGGCATGTAATGCGTCCCGTCATCGACATCCGCAACGTGCATCGCATTTTTGAGAGCGAGGCCGGCTGCGCCCATATCCTGCATAACGTGAGCCTGGCAGTGAATCCCGGCGAGTTCGTGGCCATTACCGGCCCTTCGGGCTCGGGCAAGTCGACGCTCATGAACATCCTGGGCTGCCTGGACAAACCGACGGCGGGCGATTATTTCCTGCAAGGACTCAACGTCGCCGAGCTCGACGATGATGAGCTCACCGAGGTGCGCGCGCTGAGCATCGGCTTTGTCTTTCAGAGCTTCAACCTGCTGCCGCGCCTGACGGTGATCGAAAACGTCATGCTGCCGCTGTCCTACACCAATGTGCCGCGCAGCCAGCGCGAGATGCGCGCCGTCCATGCGCTGCAAGCCGTCACGCTGCCGGTCGACCACTGGGACCACCGCATCTCCGAGCTCTCGGGCGGACAGATGCAGAGGGTTGCCATTGCGCGCGCCCTCGTCAACGACCCGCCCATCATCCTGGCCGACGAGCCGACGGGAAACCTGGACTCCGCCACCGGAGCGCTCGTGATGGAGACCTTCCACAAACTCCAGGAACGCGGCAAGACCATCGTGCTCATCACGCATGATCCCGGCATTGCCGCCGAGGCCGACCGTGCCGTAACCATTCGCGACGGCCGGATTCACAACGGCGCGTACATCGCCCACGCGCCGCAGACCCTGCGTGGTGCCATTGATAACCTGCCCACGATTTCCGCACTCGCCAATCCAGCGAATGGGGTGAAGGCATGAGCACGCGCGACCTTATCCAAGAAGCCCTTCACTCCCTCGAGGCAAACAAGGGACGCAGCCTACTCACCATCCTGGGCATTGTTATCGGCATCGCCTCCGTCATTGCCATGACCTCGCTTATCGGCGGTATCCAAAACAGCCTGGTCAACAGCCTGGGTCTTAACGCCGCTCGCATGGTACAGATCTATTCGTCCCAAGAGCTCACCGAGTCGGACGTCGAGAAGCTTCGCAAGATGGTGCCGGCGATCGAGCAGATCGGCATCGTGGACAGCGCCTATTCCGAGTACAAGGTCGGGGATAAAAGCTATACCGTCATGGCACACGGCGTCGATAGCGACATGCTCGATGCCGTGGGCGCCAGCAAGATCGTGGCCGGTCGCACCTACAACGACATCGAGTCAAATTCCGGTGCGCGCGTGGCCCTTATCAGCCGCGGTGGCGCCGAGCAGCTCTACGGCAGCGAACAGGACGCGCTTGGCAAGACCATCGAGGTCTCGAGCGGAGACGTACAGATTGTCGGCGTTATCGACGGCGGCAACGACTCCATGGGCTCGCTGAGTCTCTATATGCCACGAGCCACAATCGCCGAGCTCTACGGCGATGACAATCCGTCGTTTCCAAGCGTGACGGCACTCGCCGCCGAGGGCACGAACATGGATGAGCTCTGCAAGACCATCGAGTCCAAGGTGCGCAGCATGAAGGGCATCTCGGAGGACAGCGAGTATGACAGCGTAACGGTAAGCTCCATGAAAAGCGCCATCGACGCCCTCAATTCCTTTATGGGTGCCTTCTCGCTCATCATGGGCGCTGTCGCCAGTATCTCTCTGCTTGTCGGCGGTATCGGCATTATGAATATGATGCTAACCAACGTGACTGAGCGCATCCGCGAGATCGGTATTCGCCGTGCCCTGGGCGCCAGTCGTCGCGATATCACCGCGCAGTTTTTGGCCGAGTCCTCGGCGCTGTGCATCACTGGTGGTCTGTTAGGTGTCCTGATTGGCTACCTGCTTGCCTGGGGTCTAGCGATGTTCGCCGCGGGTTCCGGCGTGCTGAGCGAGCTCGGTGCCAGCGGTACCATTACGCCGAGTTTTTCGATCGCCACGGTACTGCTGGCCTTTGCGGTTTCCGTCGGCATCGGCGTGATCTTTGGCTTCTACCCCGCCCGCCGCGCCGCAAAACTCGACCCCGTGGAGTGCCTGCGTTACCAGTAATGCAATCCCCTTGTGTTGCGGTGAAATAGGGAGTGTTTAAGCTGTTAAAAGGCCTATTCAGTCCTTATTTCACCGCAACTCAAGGGGGATAAGGCGCTCGTGCTATTCGAAACGAGATTCCAGACTCGATAGGCCGTTCAACGTCAGATTGTTAGCGACCTCCGAGATGCGCTCGATGGGCACCGAGCCATCGGACAATGCCCACGTACGATAGATGCCGATAATACCGGACAGCAAAAACGCCAGATAGTAATCGAACATCTCGTCCTTGAGGCCGTGTGGCAGCAAGTCGCGTTCGGCAATCTCATGCTCGAGCGGCACGCGCAAACGGGTCATAAAATCGTCGAGCGGGATGTTTTCAATCAGCTGGCGATTGAGCACGAGGTTATTGCAAAGTGCCTCGTTGATGGTCTTAAAGAAGGTAGCCGCCGCTCCAAGGGCGCGCTCGTTGGGGTCACTGCCCATAGTGGAAAGCTTCTTTTCGACCGAGTCGACGATCATCTCCACCACATCGGCGGCAATGGCATCGAGCAGGCCGTCGACCGTGCCAAAGTGCACGTAGAAGGTCTTACGATCGACATTTGCCTCACGCGCGATGGCACTCACGGTAATATCGGCAAGCGGTTTATCCATCAGCAGGCGCTCAAACGCAGAAAGGATGGCATTGCGGCTGCGAACGATGCGGCGGTCGAGGCGCGGTTTGCTGGTGGCCATGGACGTGTCCCTTCTGAATGCAAGCATTCATCAACAGATGAGAGTTAATCTACGTAAGAGGATTATCCCCCATCCGGCACAAAAAAGCCCGGCAACATGAAGAACGCACGACCAACTGTTACGCCTTAGGGAGCTTCTTTTTGTTCAAAGCAGCCGGGGACACACGGATGCCGTCGCCTGTCTGGCACACATAGGCCTTATGCGATGGTTTGGCGGCCCCAGAAGCCTTCTGAGCATGCTGATTGGGATCCACGGTAACCGCATTCACAGGATGGGGCTTTGCAGGCCTAGAGGACGTCTGAGGCGTTCGTCCGAGCTTGCGCATCACGCGATCCCAGCGCGCATGGATGCTCTCGTTGTGAGCGCTCTTAAGGCCCAGCAGGGGCGCGGCCAAAATCGTCGGCGCGATAAACGTAATGAGGCGCCACAGCAGATAACCGGCGGTCGACGCCGATCCAAAGAAATGACCCAGGAACAGTGCGAAGCCGCCCTCGGCGCCGCCGGTGCCACCGGGCAGGGGAACAGCAGAGCTCAGGAGCTGAACAAAGGCACTCGCGGCCATGACCGAGAAAAAGTCGACTTCGTGGTGGCCAAAGGCAAGCATCAGAAAATACGGCACGAGGTAGAAAAATGCGAGCTGCAACATGGTGATGACCACCGTGAGCAGCATGGACGAAAAGTGGCCGGCCGAAAGCTTGAACTTCTCGGAGAACGAGTAGATTTCGCCGTCGACAAACGTACGCCAGCCCTCGATCTTAGTGGCCGAGACGCCCATTCGCTCGAGCCAATTGATAATGCAGTGCGCGACGCGCGTGACGGTCTTGGGCATGAGCGCGACGGCAAAGATGCCAAGCAGAATGCAGCAGTGACCGCCAAAGCTAAAGACGCACAGCAGCGTCATGTCGCCATAGCGCTCGGCGAAAAACGGCATGCGGGCAAGCAGCAGAATGGCGCCCCAGGCAACAAGGCCAAACTGATACACGATAAAGCGCGTGAACTGCGTGGCACCGGCCTCGCCGACGTTTTGGCCGGCTTTGGTCAGGCGGTAGATCTGGGCAGGCGTGGAGCCCATCATCATGGGCGTCAGGTTGCCAAAGAAGATACCGCTCGCCTCGACCGAGATCAGGTCGCGAATGCCGACGGGCGAATTGGGATCGAGCCAGACGGCGATCGCATAGGCGACGATGCCAAAGAACAGATACAGGAACATGCAAAAGCATGCAGCAACGAGCCACGGCGCCTGAACGCTCGACATGGCGGCCCAGAACTGTCCCATCTGACCGGTCACAATCAGATAGACGATATAGCCGACCAGCACGACGCCGATAAAAATGGCACCGCGACGTGCACCCTTGTTATCATCGCCGCCCGAGGCCTCAACCTCGACCTGGGGCTTAGATGTATGCTGAGAGGACTCCTTCATGAGGCTCCTTCTAACCGTCCAAATATCTTGCATATTGTACCCGCAAGGGCCACAAGCAGAACGTAAAGCTATGGGCCAAATGGGAATTGCAGATGGTTTTGCTCGAAATAAAAAACCCGGACTTCCGCTAGAAGTCCGGGTCTCAGATTCATGGTAGCCCGTACCAGATTCGAACTGGTGATCTCCGCCTTGAGAGGGCGGCGTCCTAAACCGCTAGACGAACGGGCCATAAGCCTCAGCAGAAAAGAAGTGGTAGCCCGTACCAGATTCGAACTGGTGATCTCCGCCTTGAGAGGGCGGCGTCCTAAACCGCTAGACGAACGGGCCATAAGCCTCAGCAGAAAAGAAGTGGTAGCCCGTACCAGATTCGAACTGGTGATCTCCGCCTTGAGAGGGCGGCGTCCTAAACCGCTAGACGAACGGGCCATAAGCCTCAGCAGAAAAGAAGTGGTAGCCCGTACCAGATTCGAACTGGTGATCTCCGCCTTGAGAGGGCGGCGTCC
>ERZ1035001.958-NODE-958-length-12487-cov-15.494128_pt1 | contig 12487 bp, 20 predicted proteins | sample MGYA00520685_ERZ1035001 | MGnify/ENA primary metagenome ERZ1035001 (study PRJEB33766, sample SAMN09781749) | gut metagenome | biome: gut microbiome | host: Homo sapiens | place: Madagascar | study: EMG produced TPA metagenomics assembly of the PRJNA485056 data... | reverse complement strand
TAATTAATAAACAATAAAAAAAGAAAGGAAAAATAGAAAAGTTCCTATAGGATAAAGTGCGCACTACTTACTAAGGTAAGAGGAACTTATGTATTGTGCTTATATCACAACATTAAAAGGGTTAAGAAAACATAGCAACGCTGATAGATTACAGTGTGTAGAAGTATTTGGACAGAATGTAATTGTAGATTTGAGTTATCAGGAAGGACAAAAAGTAGTCTTCTTCCCGTCTGACGGTCAGTTATCATTTGAGTATGCAACAGATAACAACCTTGTAAGGAAGAAAGACGAAAACGGAAACAACATTGGTGGTTATATGGATGCTGAGAAGAGAAATGTAACCGCTATTAGACTTAGAGGTGAGAAGTCAGAAGGACTTGTATTACCTGTTGAGACGCTTTCTAAGTATACAGATATTTCAAAATTAAAAGATGGCGATCAGATTACAGTTCTTGGTGGTCATGAGATTTGTCAGAAATATATTCCAAGAGGAAAGAATCGCTCAAGAGATAATGGAAATAATTCAAATAAGAAAAATAAGTTTCGGAAAGAAACAGTATCATATCCATTTTTTGAAGAGCATAAAGATACTGCGCAGCTTGCATATAATATGTCAGCATTTAAGCCAGGTGATACGATTTATATTACTCGTAAGCTCCACGGAACATCAGCTCGTACTATGAAGACTGTTAAGGTTATAAAGAAGAATAGTAGGCTGAGAAAGTTTTTACATATGCAACCAAAGGTTACAAGAGAAGTGTCTGTTGTATCTGGTAGCAGAAGAGTTGTATTAAAGGATATGACAAAGAACGATGGATATTATTCTGATAATGGATTTAGAAAGAAGTACCACGATTTATTAAAAGACAAGCTTCCTGAAGGTGCTGAGATTTTCTATGAAATTGTTGGATATGTAAATGAAACAACACCTATTATGGGTTCTGTGTCTAATAAAGGTGTTAAAGAAAAGGAATTTACAAAGAAGTTTGGCGACACCACAACATTCTCATATGGTTGTGAGCCAGGTGAAAATGAAATGTATGTATATCGAATGACAATGACAACAGCAGACGGAACAGTTGTTGAAGTGCCTTGGGAGACTGTAGAGGTATGGTGTGACAAGCTGGGTGTTAAGCATGTACCTGATTTAGAGAAGTTTATTTTTTCTACACCAGAAGATTTGAAAGAAAGAGTAAATAAATATCTTGATGATATGCCAGCAGATGAGATTGGTAAAACACATATTGCTGAAGGAATAGTTGTTCGTATTGATAACAGAGCAACATTCACGGCTTATAAGGATAAAGTGTTTGAATTTAAGGTAATTGAGGGAATCGCCAAAGATACATCCGATGTACCTGATATGGAAGAAGCTGAAGAATTATTTGAGGAGACTTTAAATGAATAAACCTACAATGTGGGTACTCGTTGGACTGAGTGGTAGTGGCAAGTCAACCATTGCCACTCAGATTGCCAATGAGAATCCAAACACAATAATTGTATCATCAGATGCAATTCGTGAAGAATTGACAGGTAATTGCGAAGACCAAGAACATAATGAAGAAGTGTTTAAAATTTTTCACAATAGAATCCGCAAGAATTTGGAGAATAAAAAGAATGTAATTGCTGATGCAACTAATCTGACTATGAAATCTCGTAGAGCAATTATAATGAAAGTAAATGGTCTTGAAATACATAAGGTTTGTGTAATTATTCCAAAGCCATTTGAACAGTGTAAGATTGATAATAAAAATCGTGAGCATCCTGTTCTCGATGAAGTATTGGATAAACAGATTAGAAGATTTCAGATCCCATTTTACGAAGAAGGCTGGGATTTGATTAAAAGGCATAAATTTTTTACAGAAAATACAATGTATGTAAGTGATTTGTTTTCAAAAACAGGAAACTTTGACCAAAAGAATCCGCATCATACTATGAATTTGTATGAACACAGTTTTATGGCATATGACTTATTTTATTATAAAGAATATCCAATAAGTTTTCAGATAGGTGCGATGCTTCATGATATTGGCAAATTGTATTGTCAGACATTTGATGAATCTGGTATTGCTCATTACTATGGTCATGATTCGATTGGGAGTTACATTGCTTTAACCAGTCTAAATAAAATCCATCATTATGACATTCTTGATGCATGTTTCCTTATCAATTATCATATGATGCCTTTTAATTGGGATACTGATAAAGCAAAGCAGCGTTGGAAAGAAAGATTTGGAGAATATAAATATAAGATGCTTTTAGATTTTAACGAATGTGATAAAGCGAGGTAAGAAGATGAATTATTTTATATCAGATTTACATTTTGGACATAAAAACTGTCTATCTTTTGATAATCGACCTTTTAAATCAATCGAAGAGAATGATGAGACAATTATTAAAAATTGGAATAACACAGTAGAAATTGATGATGATGTGTACTTGCTTGGAGATATTTCGTGGTACAACACAACAAAAACTATTGAAATTTTTAACAATTTGAATGGGAATATACATCTAATCAAGGGCAACCATGATGGTAAGTTGCTAAAGAACAGGGAATTACAGAGTAGATTCTGTGAGATCGCTGATTACAAAGAGCTTGATATTGGTGATGGTAAGATTGTAGTTTTATGTCATTATCCAATTCCATGCTTTAAGAATCATTATTATGAAAGCTACCATCTTTACGGTCATGTGCATACTGGATTTGAAGATAATATGATGCAGCAAGTTAAGTATCAAATGACAGCTTTGTATGATAAGCCATGTAATATGTGGAATGTCGGATGTATGAAAAGTTATATGAATTATACACCAAGAACGTTAGAAGAAATCATTAGTAGTGGAGAATAAATATTTATGAAACTATTAGAAAAATATAATTGTATTTTTTGTAAATATAGAAAACTTAACAAGAATCATGATTATGCTTGTATGGACAGTTGGGAGAAAGATGAATCTGGTTATCCAATTGGTAAATGTAACTCATTATCAAATATATATTATGGTAAAATCATCAGACTTTTTCCATTCAAGCAAATTGATTATTGGCGTACTGAGAGAGCATATAAAAAAGAAGAAAAATATAATGAAGCAGTGGATAAGAAATATGGAGATTGTTGTATAGAAACAGATGATTGGAAGTTTATTTGGGGAATAACAAGTTGGGATGATTTATCTGGTCACGAAGCCAATATGTATACCATGAATGATATAGATATTACATATGACAAGCAGAAAAAAGAATATATGCTTGGAGTAGAAACAGCATATATGTTTGAAACATATGCTTCAGCATGTAATTATCTAAGAACATGTTTGGACGCATTTTCAAAATATATGGACGCTAATGGATTAGATAAGAACAAGCAGTATAGTTTATTCATGAGCAATCCTTGTACAAGTATGGTAGCTGATTCGATTGAAGAATTATATACTAATTTTAAAATTTTTGTTGATGGATTTTGTAGCCAGAATACCACAGAAAATATGAAGGATGGAGAATAAATATGTGTAACCGTTGTGATTATGATTCACCTGACAATCGGATATATGTAGATCCATTAACAAATGAATATTATTTGGATATTGAAACATCTGAATGGGATGAGTATGATGACGGATTTGTTCATCAGAAAGAATATATTTCGTATTGCCCTTGGTGTGGCAGGAAGTTAGGAGAATAAAATACAAGAGGTGATTTGATGAGATGTAGAGATTGTCCTTATGGAATTGATGATTTTACATTAAGAACTGAAATGTACAAATTGGTATATGGTGAATATCCGGATGAAGATAGAGCTAATGAATCAGAACAGTTTGTTTGGTGTGATAAAGTTGGTGGTAAAGTTTATTCTTTTGGTCATTGTAGCGATTGGTATGAACACGATGAAGAAAATCATAAGAATTATTCTAAGAAAAAGAGAATGAATAAACGTGAGAGATATTTGAAACATCAGAATCATCTCAAATATTTAGAAAGAGTATCGTGTGGATATCCTTACGCCGTAACATACGAAGATGAAGTATGGATTAAAGGTGTTGGCTACATTAAAAATCCGAAACCATATTATAAAAGATGGTTTAGAGGTAAAAGAAGTAGTTATTTGAAACGACAGTCTAATAAAGCGATTCGCAGATATAAAGGAGAACTACACAAGGGCTATCAGCACATACATAAAATATATGATTTCTGGTGGGAATATAGTTAGGAGGACGCATGAAGATAGAGTTAATAAAATTAAAATTCAATAATACTTGTTCATATAAATACAAATCATTTAAATATTGTTGTGATGAGATTCAGAATGATAAAGCGATTATTTTTACAGGTGAAAATTTGGTTCATAGTGATGATTGTTGGGATGACGAAAGATATGTTCCAAGGTTCTGTGCTTCTCATACAGAAATTATTACGTCTTATGAAGATGAATTCGAGCAGACTGATAATTATCCAATTCATTTCTGTCCTCATTGTGGTGAAAAGATTGAGATTTCAGTTGTAGATGAGATTGATGTATCTGATAAATACAATGAACTAACTAAGCAGCGTGAGGAATTGTGGAAGAAGTGTCAGAGAACAGATAGTAAGAAAGAAGAGTATGAATTAAGAGAACAGGTTAGAAAATTGGACGACCAGATAAACGACTTCTATGAGTTGGGCAAATGGAGGGAGAATAACAATGTATAAACAGATTATTATTGCAAGAAAAGACCTCGCAATGTCGTCAGGAAAGCTTGCGGCTCAAGTCAGTCACGGCTCTATGGCATTTCTCAGTTGGTTTATTAGAAATAATGCCGATTTAGATGGTCATGTCGATGGTTATATTGACGAAGACATTCTTCACAATTGGATTGAGGGCGAATTTACAAAATGTGTTCTTCAAGCCAAGAATAAGAATCAGTTGCTAAAAGCTAAGACTATGGCTGAAGAATTAGGAATGGTTGAAGGTAAAGATTTCTGGCTCATAAGGGATAACTGTCACACTGAATTAGAACCCGAAGAAGATGGTAGAACACTTACTGTAATTGGTTTTAGACCAATGGACAGTGAGATTATTGATCAGATTGGAGGAAAATATCATTTATATGTGTAAGAATGGAGAATGTTAAAATGAATAGATTGTTGTTTGAGAAAGACGTAATCAAAGCAGTTGATAAACACACGAATGATGATGATCGACTGGATGATGATATTAGCTGCATTCTTGAAGAATTAAAATCACCAATCTTTGTCGGTTCAAAAGAAGCAATGAACAACTTTAAAGTAGAGAATAAACCAGTGCAGAAACAGAGACGAGTATTATTATTCGAGAATGAGAATCTTGACTTAGAACAGCGTGGTAACAGATATTACTTATCTCTGTATGATAAAGAAGGAAAGTTTCAGAGAGAAGTTACTATTGATGTCAAGGACGATTACAAGGTTGGGCTTGGAAATTGTAAGTAAGTTGTAAGAATTTCAGGATTCATTGGTTATAAAGAGAGAATATTAAACTAAGGAGGTAAGAAAAATTGAAGAAACAGATTCGTAGAGGTGTTTTCGAGACAAATTCATCAAGTCAGCATTCACTTTGTATCATGAAAAACGATGAACATTATACGCCAGACGAGATTTCTAAGGATTTTTATTTGTGGGATGATAAAGAAACTGGTGAAAAAGATTGTGAATGGCATATTGGGGATCATGATATGGAGTTTGGCAGAAGTCCATTTAGAGCATTAGGTAATTTTCATGACAAGTGGTTGTATGCTTGTGCTTCATTGGTGCATGAGTATAATGATGAGAATTATAAGAAACTTGAAGCACTTGCATTAAAATATGTTCCTGGTCTTAAAAAGATTATTATTCCGATGATTTCAGATTCAGTTGCTGATAAAAATCATCCAGAAAATAAAGATAGTGATTATGCACAGGAATATGGTAAGACAGAGGATGAGCTTAACGAATGGCTTGAACAGAAAGAAAAGGATTGGGGAATTGACACAATCGAATATTGGGAAACCGACAATGGATATTTTCATTTTGAGAAACCATGTACAGGATATGTTGATGTAGATATACTTAGTGGATTCCTTAAAAAAGAGAATATATCATTAGAGGAATATCTGACAAATAAGAAGTATGTTGTTATTCAAGATGGTGACGAATATTGTTATTGGTCAGATATGAAGAAAGCAGGATTAGTAAATATGGATGCTATTGATCATGAGTATCCAGAAGATGATGAAATGGAGGATTAAATTATGAAGAGACAAATTAGACGTGGAGTTTATGAAACTAACTCATCAAGCACACATTCACTTACAATGTGTAGTGAGGAAGAATTTGAACAGTGGAAGAATGGCGAACTTCTTTTTGATGAATGGGGTCATGAGTCATTTGTAAAAGCAAATAGTTTATCAGATGATGATAAGAAATATGCTGCACAAGACTATGAAAATCACAAAGATGAATTTTCTAAAGATTGGTTAGACTTGTCAGAATCTGCGAAAGAAAAGTATTATACCAAATACGCAAAAGAGAACAATATTGTAGACGAGGATGCTAAAACCTATGAGGAGTGGCAGCACGATGATCTTGAAACATTTGTAAATAGATATACAAGTAAAAGTGGAGATAAGATTGTTGCGTTTGGCAAGTATGGATACGATGGTTGATTTAATTTAGGAGGATTTTAAGAATGGAATTATTAGGAAGATACATAAATGGTAACTTTAAAACTACAATTTTTAGCGATGGAACAAAGATCAGAGAGACAGAGGATGATGAGTTTGTACCAGTTTTTGCGGAGAATATGGATATAAAAATTTGTAATTTTTGCGATATGGGATGTCCATTCTGCCATGAAGGTAGCACCATAGATGGAAAATTTGGAGATATTTTGAATGAGAAATTCATTAACACACTTCATCCATATCAGGAAGTTGCTCTTGGTGGTGGAGATGCTACAAGTCATCCTGACTTAATTCCATTCTTACATAAACTCAAAGATAGAAAAATTATTGTAAACATGACGGTAAATCAGATTCATTTTGAGAAAAAACAAGAACTTATTAGAAAGCTTGTTAATGAAAAACTTATCTATGGTCTTGGGGGTATCACTTGTAAATCCAACAGAAAAATTTATTGAACTTATTAAGAAATACCCAAATGCGGTCATTCATGCAATCAACGGGGTATTAAAGCCATCGGATGTAGAAATTTTAGAGAATAATAATCTGAAGATGTTGATTCTTGGTTATAAACATTTAAGACGTGGTGATGATTTTTATTCAGAAGATCATGAAAACATTGTGGTAAAGCAGAATTGGCTATATGAAAATCTTGCAGATATTATTGAGAAATTTAAGGTAGTTAGTTTTGATAATCTTGCCATCAACCAGTTAAATGTTAGAAGATTGATGTCTGATGATGAATGGAATGAGTTCTATATGGGCGATGATGGAACAATGACTTACTACATCGACATGGTTGAGCGTAAATTTGCAAGAAGTTCAACGACAGCATTTAATAAGAGATATGATTTGTTGGATTCAGTTGATGATATGTTTCATAAAATCATATCTGAGTAACTTCATAAGAAAGCAACATATCCTTGGATATAGAGGTAATATATGAAACGAGAAAATTTAGAAAAAGCAACAAAAATTAATCAAGAAATCAAGAGACTTGAACAGGAAATTGATTTTCTTGACGATGCAAATATGAGAAGAACACATTCAATAGTTAAGGCGTTGATGCCAAAGAAGTATACATATAAGGGATATTTTTGTTCAGAAAGAGACATTGACTGTGTTGACTCATGTATATATTTGGATCATAAAGAATGTGTAGCTCTTGCAGATTTTAAACGAAATGAAATTGAAGAATTGCAGAAGCAATATGAATTATTGGATTCTGAATAAAAGAGAATAATACATTGGAGGTGAAATTATGTATCAGAATTGTTGTAAGAAATGTGGAAGTATTTCACTACATACAGAAGTAAAAGGAAATAACACAGGACTTTATTGTGATGATTGCGGTGCATGGATTAAATGGATTGGTAAAGATGAATTGAGAGCTTTTGAACATGCAAATAAATCAAGAGGTTTAAGGACGACTGCAAAAGTTTATGACGATGCGTTTGTCAATAATTCAACAGATGATGAAAGTATTAGTGACTTTTTGATTATTGGGTTTGATAAACATAAGGGAGAACAAACTTGAATGTTTATTGGTAGAAAAGATGGAGACATATTGAATATTGTAAACATGATTAAGGATGAAAGAGCAGAAGAATTATATAAGCAACTACTTTCAATCCAAAAATCAGTTTCACAGTAAACCAATCTTTCAAGCGAATTTTCAATCTTCACTCGATAGAATTTATGTTCATTTCCTTGCTTATCAAATCCTTTAATAATGGATTTATCCAGCCAAAAGTAGCCTTCTTTCAGGTCTTCTAATGGCTGTTTGGTCGTATCTCGCAAGAATGTAAGATACTCATTGTAAATTGGATTCACTCATATACCTGAGTGTTATGTACATAACCTTTTACCTAGGATTATCTTTACCTTTCTTTAATTTTTATGGCATTTGCAACTACCATTTATGTTGTTATTTATCCAAAATTTCCACATGAAAGATTGGATTGCACCAAATTGAAATCCTATGACAATATATCAGATGTGGATTTAGCAAGTTGGCAAGATTTAATCGAATTACAGAAAAAACATCTAATGCAGCTTGAAGCTGATTCATTAGAACTAATCAAAGAAAAGACAGAGAAGTTTAATACATATACTTCAATAATTCCTGTTTCTATGGGTAAGGATTCAATGCTTACCTGTCATCTAGTCAGAAAATTATATCCAGAAACTAAAGCAATATTCAATAATACATCACTAGACTGTGCTGATACATATAGAATGGTTAAGACTTTTCCTAATTGTGAGATTATGAATCCTGAGAAGGGATTTTACCAGTATGTAGAATCAGATCGTATGATTCCGTCACGTTTTGCAAGATTTTGCTGTAGAATTTTCAAGGTTGGTGTTATGGTATCACAACTTGACCACAACCATCCGTACCTTATGTGGATGGGAATGAGAAATGAAGAGTCAAATACTCGTAGTGGTTATCAGGATGAATGGATAAATGAGCAGGAATGGGGCAAGACCTGTTGGCAAGGTATTCTTCCTATTAGAAAATGGTCAGAAATAGATGTATGGCTTTATACAATTTGGAAGAATATTGAGATAAATCCTAAATACAAGAAGGGTTACTCTCGTTGTGGTTGTAATATTGCGTGTCCATTTTATACGAAGTCTACTTGGATTTTGGACAAGTATTGGTATCCACAGGCTTATGAGAGATGGAGAAATATCTTAAAAGAAGACTTCATTGCAAATAAGAAATGGATAATCATGAACTGTACCATTGACGAATATCTCACTCAGGCTTGGAACGGTGGAACATTTAGAGATGAGCCAACCGATGAAGTCATTCAGGAATTCGCTGAGTATAACGGATTGAATGTTGGCGATACAAAAGTAGCAAGACAATATTTCAATAAGTATTGTGATGAGTGTGAAAAGAGAATAAAAGATAAGACAACGCTAGCAATGAACATGAAATTCCACGGAAGAGATGTATCGAAGTTTTTGTGCAAAAAATGTTTTAAGAAATTATACGAAATGGATGATGATAAGTGGAATAAGTATGTTGAATCATTTAAAAGAGACGGTTGTGCATTGTTCTAACAGAGAATAAGTAATTAGAGGTCACAAAAGCCTTGAAAATAAGGCTTTTAGAACCTCAAGAGTCGAAGGAAATTTCGATTTCTTGCGAGGAGGTGAGACTGGTTGGCAAAACGCCAAGAGACATTAGATATTGAAGCTGCATTACAAAAAGATACACGAATTAAGAGAATATATGGTTGTGAGGAAATCACAATTGGTTTTTATAACAATGGTCATGGAAATGAAATAGTTGACTTTATGACGATGGATTCAAAAGGAATTATCAAATGCTATGAGATAAAGGTCACTATTCAGGATTTTAAATCTGATGCAAAGAAATCTTGGTATGGTCATTATAATTATTTGGTGGTTGGCAAAGAACTGTGGAACGAACATAAAGACTACATACTTGAGAATACACCAAAACATATTGGAATTTTAGGATCTTCTCTTGGAAGTTATCGAAAATGTAAAAAGCAGGACATATCACAAGAACAATCACAAATGTTGAAAGAGAGCATGATTCGTTCTATGTATTATAAAATGGTCAAATATTACAATGCTTCCGACTTAGATGAAATCAAAAGACTCAATAGTGGTATTCGCAAGTTGAAAAAAGATGCTGAGAATTACAGAGATAGGGCAGTAAAAGCCGAAAATCTGATTTACAGTTACGAAAATTATAAAGCATATAATGACGGAATTGACGATTTTGATTTCAAAAAGGCTGTTGAAACAGAAAAGAAAAAGTATTTAGAGAATATAAAAGTAAAGAGAGGACAATTAAAATGACAAGTTACGAATTTGAAAAAGCTGCAAAGAACGCAGTGATTCAGACATTGAGTGAAAACATCAGTATCGACCAGTTGGATCTCGTGTGGTTTGCACATGAGTTAGGTTATAAGAAGTGTACTATTTGGGGACAGCCAATGGGTAACAGATATGCAGAAGTTACTTATAATAGAGATAAAGATGAGATGTATGTAGATATTTATCAGAAGATTACTAACAACAAGATTTCATCTGATGAGTTCAATTTTGAAGCGTAAAGGAGAATATACATATGAGTAATTTGAAGGAAAAATTAACAAAAGGTGGAGTAACAGCAGTTATTGTTATTACAATTTTGACATTATGCTATGGACTTAGTTGGATTGTTACATGTGGAATAATCAAGCTTATTACAATGTGTTTTGGTTTGACATTTAAATGGTCTATTGCAACTGGTATTTGGTTGATTATCTGTATTTTAAGGTCAGTTTTCAATGTAACAGTGAAGAAATAGAGTCGAAGGAAACTGACATTTCTTTGGCTTTACAAACCTAGTGTTTATAAGGGTTTCAGAGGTTAAAAATTTCAAAAATGTTCAAATCGAGCAAAAAATCCCTAATTTTCAATGGTTTTTAGAGAATAACAAAAATGAGGTGCTGAAAACCCTTATAAATCAAGGGTTTTATAGTATCAATATAAAGAAACAGAGAATATAAGAGTAGCAAGAAATCACTGTTTCTTTGGAAATTCGAGGAGGTGAGAATATGGAAGTAAGAGTTAGATTATCGGATGCACATAAGACAATTAAAGAATATGAAAACTTAGGGTACAGATTTATCGGATCAGCACAAGATATTGAATATGTAAACCTTTTCTTTGAAGAAGTCCATATACCAAAAGAGAATAATATAACAGATATAAAATTTAACATCGGAGATTTCGTAGAAAATAGAGATGGAAGAATTGGTTACATTTCAGATATATGTCATTGTGATGAATGTAAAAAGCGTGGGTTCTTTGAGCCAACAATTCAGTATTTAGATGGTACAAGCGATTACATATCAAATTATTCTGTAAAACACGTTTCCAAAGACTATAAACAGATTGGTACTCAGAAGTTCGATAATGACTATTACGAGAAAGAAATCGAAAGATTGAAACATCAATTAGAAATGGAGAAAAGTAAAAGTGCTTATTGGAAGATGAAAGCCAATGGTGAAGAACCTGTTTTAATGGGTACAAGAGAAGGAATGGTTCATATTCTTCGATAGTAACAGAGAATATGTAAGTGAGGTGAGAAAAGTGTCACAGTTTAGATTTAATGAAGATTTTGCAAATAATTGGAAGTCAGGTCAGATAGTTACTTGTGAAGAAAAAGAAGATGGTTATTTAATTGATAAGGCTACACTTATTGAAAAGGACGAACTTTTAAAACATGGTGAATTTATCACAATGAATGTTCAGATATTGGGACATATGGAATCAAATGGCGTAGATGATTTATTTGTGTATGACAGAGATTTCAAGCCAGGAGACACAGTACAACATTTCAAAGGTGGTTTCTATAAGACTGTTGCCATTGGAACTAATACAGAAACAGAAGAAAAGATGGTTGCGTATCAGAACTTAAAGGATAAGAGAGTATGGATTAGACCATATGATATGTTTATCAGTAAAGTGGATAGAGAGAAATATCCAAATGCTTATCAGCCATATAGATTTATCAAAGTAAAGATCACTGCTTAGTAATTAGTCTTGAACGATTCAGTTCAAAAATTCCAAAAATCAAAACTGAATAGTGAATATATGAATGGGTGGAAGAACAGCATACCCTTGGGTTTTTACGCTCAAAAATCACTGTTGAAGATAGATTTTTACATAAATTTATTTTCTGTGTTCCAGTCGCAAGACTGTTCAAATATAGTTATCAAAAAATTTATTACATATTATAAGGAGGACATTTTTTAAATGGCAGAGACAAAGAAAAAAG
>ERZ1035001.953-NODE-953-length-12541-cov-4.300737_pt1 | contig 12541 bp, 18 predicted proteins | sample MGYA00520685_ERZ1035001 | MGnify/ENA primary metagenome ERZ1035001 (study PRJEB33766, sample SAMN09781749) | gut metagenome | biome: gut microbiome | host: Homo sapiens | place: Madagascar | study: EMG produced TPA metagenomics assembly of the PRJNA485056 data set... | reverse complement strand
TATGTTTGACGTTTGTATAGCGTAATGGTTTAAAACAAAAATGAAATATTACTGATGTTCTTTCATAAATGCAGTTATTTTTTTCACCGCAATATGATAACTTGCCTTCAAAGCTCCTTCGGAAGTGTCGAGCAACTGGCTTATCTCCGAATACTTCATCTCGTCATAATAACGAAGATTGAACACCACCCTCTGTACATCTGGTAGTGAAGCTATTGCCTCTTGAAGCAATGCTTGAGCCCTGTCACCATCAAAATACTGGTCGGCTTCAAGACTGTTTGCCACAGATATATTGTCTGAAATATCAAGCGATGCCACGTTGCGCTTACGCCTTAGAAAGTCGAGAGCCTCGTTGACAGCAATGCGATAAAGCCAAGTAGACAACTTAGAGCGATTCTTAAAATCGTCAATGCCGTTCCACACCTTAATAAACACATTCTGCAACACGTCGTTGGCATCGTCGTGACACAACACTATACGACGTATCGCCCAATACAACTTCTCGCTGTACTGAGGAACAATTGACTCGAAAAGCTTGCGCTTCTCGGTCATATCCATTTGTTGTGTTGACAAATTATTTTCCTTCACGTGAGCTGGCAATGACTATTTACATATACTTTTGTATACGCTGGTATATAACAGGATCGAAGCCATAGATATCATCATACCTTACAAGGGTGCCATTAGTATCAGGATACAGTGTATAATAGGTGATGAACACTGGAACCTGTGGTTCAACCTTGAGGCTGCGAAGCATCATACGACGATTGATAGGACTATTAACATCGTCGTCATCGGTACGATGGCGACCATACTTGACCGTCATCGAATAATCTATCTTCTTCATCATCGACTCATCCTTATCGGCAAGCATAAAGACGGCAAGGTCGTAAGGCTTCTCAACACGTATACAACCATGCGACACACAACGGTTGGTATGCGAGAAGACATTGCGATTTGAAGTGTCGTGCATATAGATAGAATAGTCGTTATCAAATCGGAATATGATACGCCCAAGCGAATTGCCCTCACCACCTCGCTGTATGACAAGATAGTCTGAACTCATCAACATATCGCCTGTAACTGTAGCAGGATCTACCTCGCTACCTGTTGAACGCTGGCGGATGAAATAATCGTGACTGTCAAAATAGGCTGTGTTGCCAGCATTGTGCCTGACAGAATTCTTGATAATGCTCTTAGGTATAATCCACTGCGGATTAAAGTCCATTCGCTTTATTTTGCTTGTCAGCAACGGAGTCTTTGTCTTCAAGCTGCCAAGAGCTATACGCATGGAGAGATGCTCGTCGCCATCAGTGGCAACAAGATATAATGACGGAACATTGACCAATACATACTTCTTATGTTGTTGCGGATAGTTGCCATGACGCCAACGGCTACGCTCCATATTACAAAGCACAAGACGACGCTCTGCAGTAGAAAGTGACTCGTGTAAACGTTTATAAAAAACATGATAAAGAGGATTCTCAGGACGAGATGCAGCCAGAAAAGTGCCTACAGCCTCATCATTGCCAGCCATTACAGCAAATGCCTCAGATACAAACTTGGCATCAGGTCGCTTTGTAGGAACATCGTACAACGAACGGTAAGATGTGTAAACGCCACTACTGTCACGCACATCAAGACGATTGAAGGCATCGTATGGATTGACAAAACCAAAACGCATACCCTCGACATATCGCAAGAAAGCCTTTGTAAGACGATACTCCAAACGAGCATACACCTTATTTATATTATTACGACTATCCTTGTCGGCATCGAAATCAAGATCTCGTGCCCGTTGGAGGTCGCTACTTAAAGAAGAGTAGCAAAACTTTTCGGATGAAAAGCCTATACTGTCTACCGTAGCTAAATATGTAAGCAAAGTATCTGCTTTTGACGAGATGCCATTACGAGTGACCCATACAAGCTGTCCACCATCAAGATAATGACGACGAGCTTGAATATCAGGAGTCTCACTATCAGTATCTGCCAACACAACATGACGCAGACTTTCGTTAAGCAAGTCGGCGTCAACACGATACTTAACGTCTGCCATATCAGCAAACGATTCGAGAGTTATGGGAATACGAAATTCCTTCTCTTGGCATGAGCTAAACACTCCTACCAGGAGAAGAAACAATATAAAAATCTTATGAATGTTCACTTTTGCAGTATTCGAAATTGACTACTGTTTTTTTTATTTGATAACAATCTTTCTTGTAGCCTTATTGCCAACCTGTACTATGTACACTCCCTTTGGAAGTGTAAGGTCGTACGTCTTGTCAGCACTTTCAACCTTTGCCTTCATCACAGGCTGTCCACCAGCAATGTTGTATATACACAACGTCATACCCTCAGCACCTGTAACACGCAGATTAGAGCCGTTAAGGGTAATAACAACCTTATTGAAGTCGTTGTTGTCGATAAGCTCTATCTCAGCCATACGGCTTGCTGATGCTTTAAGCGGCATTGTTGCCACAAAGGCAGTCAAAAGAAATAATGAGAGTATATATTTTACCATATCGTTCGGTTTTTGTTGCACTTATACATTTACATCTATATGATGCAAAGATATACATTTTTTCGACAAGTTGTTTTAATGAAACACTTTCGACCATGAACACTTAACAATATTTAGCATTTACGGTCGAAAGTGTAATATAATACAACATCACTTAAGGTCGATTGTCATACCTTCAGAAGTGAGTTGCGACTCAGGAAATACCTCTTGAGCCTCCTTAAGCAACTGCTGCTCATCGTCGTATTTAGAACTATAATGTCCAAGAAGCAAGCGACCCACATTAGCATCTCGAGCAACCTGTGCAGCCTGTGCAGCTGTACTATGATAGTACATCTCGGCACGGTCGATATCTGCAGTGATGTATGTAGACTCGTGATAAAGACAACTAACACCAGCAACGCGCTCGTGCAATGACGGCAAATAGCAAGTGTCGCTACAATAAGCATAGCTGCGAGCAGGATCGGCAGGAGTTGTAAGACGCGAATTTGGTATCTCACGACCTTCTTCATCAGTCCACGAAGCTCCGTTCTTGATATTGTTTATCTGCGAAACTGGTATATGATAAAAGTCAATCATGTCGCGGCGTATATGTGGCAAGGTAGGCTTCTCGCGGAATAGGAAACCGCAAGTGGGCAAACGATGCTTGAGCGGAATAGACTCTACCGTAAGACTGCGGTCTTCGTATATTACCTGTTGTTTGGTTGTATCAACAGCATGAAACTGTATCTCATAGTCGAAGTCGTAGCAGAAGGTTTTAAGCATCATGTCAAGCACGGGTTTAAATTCCTTTGGTGCGTATATGGCAAGAGGCATAGTGCGTCCGAGCAATCCGAAAGACGAGAGCATGCCAATAAGTCCAAAGCAATGATCACCATGAATATGACTGATGAATATAGCCACAACCTTGTTGAAACCAATGCGAGAACGACGCATCTGCGTCTGTGTACCCTCGCCACAATCAATCATAAACTGTTTGCCACGAAGCTCCACAACTTGTGCAGACGGATTATGTCTGAGTGTCGGGAGGGCTGAGCCACAACCGAGAATGTGTATCTTGAATGGCTCCATTTATTTCTGACGCTTAAAAATGTATATGCCTTTTTGATTCTCAATATAAAGCGAGTCGGCTCCAAGTGATGTTATGTCGAAAGTGTCGCGATTGAGCAACAGCTGTCCATTAAGTATCTTCCACGATGTCCAAGGGTTTGTTTCGGCCTTGACATTTGAGCGAACAGTGCCGCCCTCCTCTATTTCAAAGTTCTTGTCAAGACTTGTCCAATGCCCCAAGAGTGATGTAACATTGATAACACGATTGGCAATCAGTTCGCCGTCAATCTTCATTCCAGTTACAGCCACCTTGTCACCTGACATAAGTCCGCCCTCTACATTTGAGACAATTCCACCCGAAACCTCGCCATCCAAATCGGCTTCAGCATCAAGAATGGTATATGTCAGAGTATCACCGGCATCGGTTACAAGTTGGAGCGAGTGCATAGATGTGCCGTCGCCACATACTCCATAGACAGTTGTGTCTACAATTTCCTCATGAGCCTCAGCCAAAGGCTGTGGCTTTTCCTTCTTGGCATTGCATCCAACTAATGCCATAAGCAAAATGGATGCACAAAGCATTGCAACGTGTTTCATAATGGTTCTGATTTAGTTATTACTTCTTTTCCTGAGCCTTAGCCTCATTCCATAATGCATCCATCTCGCCGAGAGTCATATCCTTAAGTGGTTTTCCGATGCGGATAGAATGCTCCTCAATATAGTTGAAGCGATTTATAAACTTGGCATTGGTTTTCTCGAGAGCCGTGTCAGGATTTATCTTGTACAGACGTGCTGCATTAATGAGCGAGAAAAGGAAGTCGCCAAACTCTTCGGTAGAACGTTCTTTGTCTTCCTTTCGAATCTCGGCTTCCAATTCGCCAAGTTCCTCACGCACCTTTCCCCACACATCACCTTTGTCTTCCCAATCAAATCCAACATTGCGTGCCTTATCCTGTATACGATAAGCCTTGATTAGTGCAGGCAAAGCATTAGGCACTCCAGAGAGAACACGCTTGTTGCCGTCTTTCTCGCGCAATTTAATCTGCTCCCAATTCTCTATTACCTGCTGCGCTGTCTTTACCTCTTCTGATGTGTCTTGCTCGTCAATATCCTCACCATATGGCAATGGCTTTGGTTCTGGCACGCCAACCTGTGAAGGATGATAGACATGCGGATGACGGAAGATAAGTTTGTCAACAAGTTTGTTGCACACATCTGCAATGTCAAACTGCTCGTTCTCCTGACCAATCTTGGCATAGAAGCACACATGCAGAAGGACATCGCCAAGTTCTTTGCAGATGTTTGGCTCATCGTTCTTTATCAGAGCGTCGCACAATTCGAATGTTTCTTCTATTGTGTTAGGACGCAACGATTCATTGGTCTGCTTTCGGTCCCATGGACATTTCTCGCGCAATTCGTCGAGCACATCCAACAGACGACCGAAAGCCTTAAGTTTTTCTTCTCTTGTATGCATAAGTTATTTATGTCGGATAATACATATTAATATTATACAAAGGTAAGCATAAAATCCGACATAATGTCCTTTATACAAGTTAATATATACTATCTACGAATTGTTTTCAGACCGTGTATAGTTGCAATAGGGTCTTCCGACTTGAACACGTAGTTGCCGCTTACCAATACATCGGCACCTGCTTCTACAAGCAATTTGGCTGTCTCACCATTTACACCACCATCTATTTGGATAAGGGCATTACTACCAGTACTGTCGATAAGTTGACGCAACTGACGAGTTTTTTCTAAAGAGTGAGGAATAAATTTCTGACCACCGAATCCCGGATTTACACTCATCAGAAGCACCATATCAACATCGTTGATAATGTCGACAATCATAGACACCGGTGTAGAAGGATTGAGCGTTACGCCAGCCTTCATACCAGCTGCATGTATCTCCTGAATGGTACGATGCAAATGCACGCATGCCTCATAGTGCACATTCATCATCATGGCACCCGTAGCTGCAACTTGCTTTATATAGTTTTCTGGATGCACAATCATAAGATGTACGTCAAGCGGCTTCTTACATTCCTTTGCCAATGCGTTAATAACTGGAAAACCAAAAGAAATATTGGGCACAAATACGCCATCCATTATATCGAGGTGCAACCAGTCGGCCTCGCTGTTGTTAATCATTTCGATATCCGACTTCAAATCGAGAAAATTTGCTGAAAGCAACGAGGGGGAAATAAGAGTCTCCATTTCTATATGTTCTGCTATTATGTTTAAAGTTGTTGTTAGGTTTGTTGTCACTTTAGTTAAGGCAATACACATTGCCTTTTGCTCCAGCCGATTTAGCAACACGATAAGTGTAGGCTATCTGCCGGATAATGTTAAGCGTCGTTTCAGACGGCTTGATGTCTTCAGGGGTAAAATGTTTCATAGGCAATTTTAAAGTTTGCTATCATTGTTTATTATAGTAACGAGGATTAATTGTTTTTATTACATTTGTAGGCAACTAAATATTTTTTTCACTGTAAATTTTACTTTTGCCATTTAGCCAGGTCAAATAAACAGAACGACGCAAGAAACGTCAATATACACAACGATACAACAAGTAACAATGAATAAAACAACGACAGATAATAACATATTAAACGCTCTAAGGCATGACATGCAACGTGGGTTCACCATGTTTATGCAACGATACCGCGAACCAGTATATTGGCACATACGCCGTCTGGTTGTGAGTCACGATGATGCCGAGGATGTAACACAGGAAGTATTTGTTAGGGTGTTGCGATCGATAGACAAGTTCAGAGGCGAATGCAGTCTTACATCATGGGTATACCGCATTGCTACCAACGAAGCACTACGACTGATAAACTCAAGGCGATCGGACACTTGCTCAATAGACACTACATCTGCCCAAACCATCGGCAATATAGAAGCCGACAACTACGTCGATTTCGACGATGCTATCGCTGTTAAGTTTCAGCAAGCAATACACTCGCTTCCACCCAAACAGCAGGCAACATTTAACTTGCGCTACTATGACGAACTGGAGTATGAAGAGATAGCCGAGATAACGCATTCGACACCGGCAAGTGCCAAGGCCAATTATCATACTGCCAAACAGAAGATAGAAGCATTTATGAATAAATAATGACCCGAAGCATATTATATATAATATGTACGCGTACATTAAAAAAATATATAACAACAAAATAGATATAATTATGGAAAAGAAATTTGACTTCAACCAAATAGGCAAGCGTATGCCCTACTCCACTCCTGACAATTTCTTCAATAAACTTGAAAAGAATGTCAAGGATTCATTGCCAAGCAAGCGAAATAACAAACGCACACAAATCCTTACAATTTCGGTGCTATCTATAGCCGCTTCACTGCTGTTGCTCTTCGGTATAAGCACCACAATCAACAAGAGAAACAATGACGCTAAAAACGAAAAGTATAATATGGCTGCTGTAGAGAAGGCTTTCAACAATCTCGATGACAGCGACCAGACTGCTCTTTCACAAGTTTGAATTAAAGAATAGTTGTTTTAAAATTTATAGAATTATGAAGAAGTTAGTATTAAGAATGATTATGGTTATGTGCATGATGACAATTTCGTCTACTCTCGTAAATGCACAGACCACAAAACCAAGTGTTCAGAAAACTGAACGTCAACGTATGACACGTGAGCAACTTGCCGAGACCCAAGCTCGTCATATATGCAACGAACTGGCATTGGACAATGAAACAAGCGCTAAGTTCATCACCGAATATTGCAACTACATGAAGGAGCTATGGGCTATAGGTCCTAAAACAAACAAAAAACAACGCACTGAAATGACGGATGCTCAAGCAGAAGCACAAACAAAGATGGACTTTGAACGTAGTCAGAAGATTCTTGACCTTCGACAGAAATACTACAAGCGCTACTCTACATTCCTTACACAACGACAAATCCAGCGTGTGTACGAGATTGAGAAGCAAATGCGCAACCGCCTGGGTGCAAAGAAACGCATCAAGAGCAAAATGGTAAGAAAGTAACGGCGGTTTTAATTAAAAGAATTTAATAAGTAAATGAAACAGATAGGTTTATTGTTTTTGGCTCTGTTGGCGCTTGGAGGCGTCGACAGAGCTTTTGCTAAAACCGATTTCTCTAATGAGACATTTACGGCTACCGACGGCTCAACCTTGCCTTACCGCAAGGCTTCGATAGCAGGCACAGGCGATAAAGCCTCCCTTGTTATCTATCTGCACGGAGGCTCAAGCAAGGGCGATGATAACGAAACCCAATTGCAAGAACCAGGCGTCAACTCCATAACAGAATGGCTCACACAAAACAACCGCAAAGCTATTATGGTTGTGCCGCAATGTGCTAAAGACAAGTCATGGATAGGCGATATGCTCGTTACAGTGAAGGCTATGCTTCAAACATTTGTAGACCGTGGCGTTGCCGACAATGTTTATATCTTTGGTGGTTCTATGGGTGGCACTGGTACTTGGAATATGTTGAGTCTATACCCTAATTTCTTCGCAGCCGCTATGCCTGTAGCCGGCAATCCGTCAGGACTTAATGCAGAGAATGTGGCCCAAACACCATTATTCACCGTAATGGGAACAGCCGATAGACTGATGAAAATACCAACAGTAGAAAGTTTTCTTGCAGACATGGATACCTACAATGCCGAATACCGCTTTGAAACAGTAGAAGGATGGTCGCATGAAGACACTTGCAAGAAAAGCTACACCAAAGAACGACTCAATTGGGTATTTAGCCATAAACGCAACACCGAGTCGAGTGTAAATGGCATAAGCACAAATGATATTATGTCCACAACTTGGTTCAACCTTGACGGAAAACGTCTTAATGGCGAGCCACAGCAAAAGGGCATATATATAAAGAAATGTGCTGACAGCAACGGCAAACTAAAGAGCACGAAGATTGCTATCGGCATATAAAAAACATGGAACGTCGAGCAGTGATTGCCCGACGTACAAGGTAGTGTAAGTATTTAAAGATATGAATTTTTTATTCAGCTGCTTCTATTATTTCTCCCCATAAATCACATAGCTCGGTCATTTGTCCAAGCACTATATCTGCTCCATTATCAGCAAGAGCCGAGTCGGGAAGCGGTCCACTATTTACACCTATTGTAAAACATCCGGCTGCCGAACCCGCACGCACTCCAAGTGGAGCATTCTCAACAACAATACCTTGCCATGGCTCATTGTTGCCTGTCTTGTGCAATCCCATAAGATAAGGATCGGGATTTGGCTTGCCACGCTCCACATCGTAGGCTGTAACAATATGGTCTTCGGTAAGGAATCCATCAAAGTCGGTAAGTAAGCGTTGTATCAAAGGGCGCTGTCCGCTTCCGGTTACAACGCCAATGGTAAGACCAGCCGACTTAATCTTCTGCATTATATCTATAACCCCAGGGAATATCTCGGCAACGGGCATATGGTGGAAGATGTCGGTCTTGACATCATACATGCGTTGTGCTTCCTCCGGTGTTATCTCCTTACCTTTCTGCTGAAGTACGTACTTGCGTATAGTGTCTACACCGCGAGCACCCTCTGTTGCATAAGAGTCGGCAGCTGTAAAATGGATGTCAAACTGCTTCATAGCCTCATGCCAAGCTACAGCATGGTTTGGCATTGAATTGTATAGCACGCCATCCATATCAAATAGCACACAACGTGGCTCAAACTTGCTATAGCCGTGCTGTAGCTTGTACGCCAATATCAAATCTTTAATCATATTATATCTCATAATACTGCCTTTTCCACAACCCTTCCCTATTGAGGAGAAGCTGTGGGTAAGACTTCAATTTATCGAATAAAAAACGGACTGCATTATATGAGCAGTCCGTTTTTCATTAATATAGATTCACGTATTATCGTGTTAGAGTTATTTTTACTTCTCGTCAGCCAAACGCTTCTGAATAGCCTCGCTCTCAGCCTCATATCCTGGCTTGTTGAGCAGAGCAAACATATTCTTCTTGTAAGCCTCAACACCTGGCTGGTTGAATGGGTTTACACCGAGGATGTTGCCGCTGATACCGCAAGCAATCTCGAAGAAGTAGATAATCTGACCAAGGTAGTACTCGTTGAGCTGAGGAACAGAAAGACGGATGTTAGGAACACCACCGTCTACGTGAGCCAAACGTGTGCCAAGCTCAGCCATCTTGTTTACCTCATCAACACGCTTGCCTTCAAGGAAGTTTAGACCGTCGAGGTTCTCATCATCGTGTGGGAAGAGTACTTTCTTCTCAGGAGCCTCTATGCTGATAACTGTCTCGAAGATAGAACGCTCGCCTTCCTGAATCCACTGACCCATAGAGTGAAGGTCGGTAGTAAAGTCGCAAGATGCAGGGAATATACCCTTGCCGTCCTTACCCTCTGACTCACCATAGAGCTGCTTCCACCATTCGCTCATGAAGTGGAGCTTTGGCTGATAGTTTACAAGAATCTCAATCTTCTTGCCTGCCTCTGCATAGAGAGCGTTGCGAACGGCAGCGTAGATAGCAGCAGGGTTCTCGTCGAACGGAACATCCTTGCCTGTAGCCTTCTCCATATCGGCAGCACCATTAACGAGGGCTGTGATGTCGAAGCCTGCAACAGCGATAGGCAGCAAGCCAACAGGTGTAAGCACAGAGAAGCGGCCACCTACATTGTCAGGAATAACGAATGTCTTGTAGCCTTCCTTTGTTGCGGCAGCACGAGCTGCACCCTTGTGAGCGTCAGTAATGGCAACGATTACGTCCTTAGCTTCTTCCTTGCCACGCTGGTCCTCGCACTGCTTCTTAAGCAGACGGAAAGTGAGAGCTGTCTCGGTAGTTGTACCCGACTTAGAGATGTTGATTACACCGAACTTCTTGTTCTTGAGGTATGTTGTAAGCTCAGCGAGGTAATCCTCGCCGATGTTGTTACCAGCGAACACTACTGTCGGGTTCTTCTTGTCCTGAACGAGCCAAGCAAATGAATTGCCAAGAGCCTCAATCACGGCACGTGCACCTAAATAGCTACCGCCGATACCTGCAACAACTACAACCTCACACTTCTCACGCAGAGTATTTGCAACGCTCTGAAGTTCGGCGATGAACTCAGGAGTGATAGAAGATGGCAAGTGGAGCCATCCGAGGAAGTCGTTGCCTGGGCATGTGCCATTCTCAAGAGCCTCCTGAGCGGCCTTAACCTGTGGTTCATAAGCTTTGACTGCGCCCTCTGAGAGGAACTGGGCAGCCTTTGTAATGTCTAAGCTGATACTTTTCATGTCTTATCTTTTTTTTAATGGTTATATTTTAGTTTATTTATTTGTTTATAGGTTTTTCAGCCACTCCTCACCCTTCTTTGTGTAGGTCCAAGCAAGGAAACTGCCAACGATGACAATGCCTAAAGTAAATATAAGAGCTAAAGCTTCCATATAATTACAAGTTTTTCAGCCACTCCTCACCCTTCTTTGTGTAGGTCCAGGCAAGGATACTTCCGACTATTATAAGTCCTATAGTAAATAATAATGTTAATGCATTCATAATTTCAATACTTTAAAATTCGATTTGCCAAGAAAGCAGATGCATAAGTAAACGCAATGCCTGTGACAAATGTCATTATACTTTCAAACTTATAATCATTAGAAAGAAATGACGACATTCCACCGAGCACCAAAGCTGCAAAAGTTAATTTTGACAAGTCATAGAAATAACCAGCAAGCTTTTCTTTACGCGATTTTATCTTGTCCTTTTCGTCTCTCTGTCCCATAGCCCATACATTTATTTACCTGAACGAGTCGGTGAGCAGCTTTATCTCAATCTGCGGACTTATACGCTCGTACAATATATTATATACGGCATCGAGGATTGGCATATTAACGTGGTGGTGTCGGTTCTTCTCCTTCATACACTTGGTTCCGAAGAATCCCTCGGCTATCATCTCCATCTCTATCTGAGCACTCTTCACACTGTAACCCTTACCTATCATTGTACCGAAGGTGCGGTTGCGTGAGAACTTGGAGTAGCCGGTAACGAGCAAGTCGCCAAGATACACAGAGTCGTATACACTGCGATCTATTGGATTGATGGCTGTAAGGAATCGCGACATCTCCTGCACTGCGTTTGATATGAGCACAGCCTGAAAGTTGTCGCCATATTTCAGTCCGCTGCAAATGCCTGAGGCAATAGCATATACGTTCTTTAGCACCGAAGAGTATTCAATACCAATAACGTCGGACGAGGTTTTTGTCTTGATAAATTCTGAGTCAAGAACTTCGCAGAAAGCATGTGCCTTTTCTTGGTCGGCACATCCCACTGTTAGATATGACAGACGTTCTAGAGCCACCTCCTCTGCATGCGACGGACCGCCGATGCAAGCAAGGTTCTCATCGGGCACATCATACACCTCATGGAAGAACTCAGAGCAAGCAATATTATCATCGGGTACCAGACCCTTGATAGCCGTAACAATAAACTTGTCGCGCAAACGGGTCTTTAGTTTCTTGAGGTGATTCTTCAGGTAAGGCGATGGTACAACGAACACCAAGGTATCATAAGCCTCAACGATGCGGTTGATGTCGCTCGAGAAGAATATCTCATCGGTGTTGAAGTGTACACTCGTGAGATAATTCGGGTTATGGCTTAGGCGCTTAAACTCCTCTATACTGTCGTCACGGCGCATATACCACCCAATGTGGTGGGTATGTCCTACCACAATCTTGGCAATAGCTGTAGCCCAACTACCTCCACCAATGATTGCAATTTTCCCGATATTATACATTTGTCTTATTGTCTTTCAAATTTAAGACTAAAGAGGAGGTGCCGTATATTCGGCACTTCCCCTATAAAGTATATCTATTATTCAGCAGTTTCTGCTGTAGCAGCACCGTCAATCCACTTCTGGATATCGTCTACCGATGGCTTGTCGTAACCAAGCTTGTACTTCTTGTTTATTTCGCCAATCTTCTGCTGCAAGCCCTGAGCCTTCTCGTCGCGGATGTCAGAGATG
>ERZ1035001.945-NODE-945-length-12608-cov-11.903927_pt1 | contig 12608 bp, 21 predicted proteins | sample MGYA00520685_ERZ1035001 | MGnify/ENA primary metagenome ERZ1035001 (study PRJEB33766, sample SAMN09781749) | gut metagenome | biome: gut microbiome | host: Homo sapiens | place: Madagascar | study: EMG produced TPA metagenomics assembly of the PRJNA485056 data... | reverse complement strand
CTCTGTAGATTAAAGGATTTTGACAGAGAATAAAGAAAAAAATAATTATTGTGAGTTAAGTGTAATTGAGCTTTGTAGTGGTATTGGTGCGCAGATGAAGGGAATTAATAATACTCATCTCTTTGATGCAAATATGATTGCAACAGCAGATTTAGATAAAGAAGTAGTAGTTAGTTATGCTGCAATTCATTGTGGATTAACTAATGAGATGATTGAAAATTATGAAGACTATCCAAGCAAAGAAGAAATGGTGAAACAGCTTACAGATAAGAGACTTGGATATGATTTTAAGAAAGATGTTCCGTATGATTGGGAGAAACTTTCACGAAAGAAAGACAAGACAAAAGGTATTGAGAAATATTGGTTAGCAGACCATATTTCACATAATCTTGGCGATATGATGCAGATTGAGTCACTGCCATATAGTGATTTACTTACATACTCGACTCCATGCACAGATTTGTCAATCGCCGGTAAACAGGAAGGATTAAAGTGGACATGTCATGATTGTGGTTGTGAATATGATCCATCAGAATTAGATGTAGATACTCGTTATACTTGCCCTAATTGTGGCAGTCACAACATTAAATCAACTCGTTCAGGTTTATTATATGAAGTTGAGAGACTTCTTGTAAAAGCAAAAGAGAATAATACATTACCAAAGTATCTTCTTATGGAGAATGTAGATGCTCTTGTATCAAAGAAGTATATTGACAGTTTTAAGGATTGGTTGATTCGACTTGATAACTTGGGATATAACTCATATTATCAGACAATCAATGCAAAGAATACAGGTATTCCACAGAATCGAAATAGAATCTTCTGTATCTCTATTCGTAAGGATATTGATACCAAGTCTTTTGAATTTCCGCAGCCTTTTGATACAGGAATCAGATTAAAGGATTTATTAGAAACAGACAGCAGTGTTCTGGAGAAATATTTCTTATCTGATGAAGTACAGAAAAGACTTCAGATAACAGATCCAAAATTTGAAAAGAATGTAGTAGGAACAACAATTGGACAAAATTGTACCAGATTAGGCAACAGAGATTTAGTTTATCAGCAGGATTCAGTAATGGGTGCTTTAGTGGCAACTGATTATAAACAACCAAAACAAATTCTTGCCAATTCAAACGAACCAATACATATTGCTGATTTATGCAGCGAAAAGTTTCAGAGAATGCATGAACAGTCTCGCAGAGTATATAGCGAAGATGGAATTGCACCAGCTATGCATACTTGCGGTGGCGGTAATACAGAACCAAAAGTTGAGAGAGATAATTTAAGAGTTGTGAGAAAGCTTACGCCAAAAGAGTGCCATAGGCTCATGGGATTTGATGATATTGACTATGAGAACTGTAAAGCAGTTGGAATGTCTGATACTCAGGGATATAAACAAAGCGGTAACAGTATAGTGACAACTTGCATCTCTTTGTTGATTGAGCATTTATATAAGGCTCAGTATGACAATACATATATTTGTACAGATGAGAAGATGGTAAATTTTCATCAGCCACAAGCGGATTAAGTTCTGCTTGTGGTGATAAACCACAGTTAGTTGGTGGTGTCGGTGAATAAATTTTGGAAAGCAATTTCGTCAGGGTAATAGAGTATATGATTCAGATCATGTAGCAATGTGTTTATTGGCACAGCCTGTAGGTAATGCTGGTGGGTTCAGTTACTTGTATACGGTGGCAAAAAATTTTAATTTGCCCTCTATTCAAAATATAACTTATGAAAACGATGTTCAAAGAGTTGGAACTGTAAGTGAGAATAGTCTTATTGGCGGTAGAGTTATAGGAATAGAGGGTATTTGTTTCACATTAATGGCTTGCACTCATGGTTATGGTATGGGAAACATTTATGACAATAGAAAACTAAAATAATATATACAATATATAGTATTAAGCAAATGCAATAAATACTATATATTGTATAAAAACAAGATCACAAGAAAGCGGAATTTCTTGTGATGAAAGGAGAGAATATGTATCCAGAATACGATGATTTTTATGAGCCAAGTGAAGGCGAAATGTTTTTTGATGAAATGAAAGAAAAGTTCAGAGAGATTTTACGTGAAGATGTAAATTCTGAAATCAGCAGATTAACAAAAGAAAATACAGAATTAAGACAGAAAATTAAAGAGTACAATGATAAAAATTGGGATTTGTCTTGTAGAGAGAATGACTTACAGTACAAGATTGACAATTATAAGCGAGAGGTAGAGAAAGATTTTTACAATAAAACAATGGAAGAAGTTTTTGTAAATCTTTTAGAGGACTCGGAAGTGTGGTACGCAGAACATGTTCCTCATGAGAAACCAAAATGTAATTTATGTAACGAGGAAAGAAAACTTATTGCAGTATATCCAAATGGTGAAACTGTAACCAAGGATTGTGAATGTTCTCGACCAGTATATATTTATGAGCCAGCTATTTCATTGAATAAAGAGATTAAATTTCATAAAGCATATAAGCCAAGATACAGTGATAAAAAGAAAATCTATTTTACTAAAAATCACGAACCAAACAAGGATTATGCAGATGCGTATGATTATTACAGTGAATTTAGGATAGAGAGTATTTTTGATGATTTTAACGATGATGTAATTCTATGTCACAATGGTAAAAGATATGGAGAAAAAATTGCATTCAGAAGTAAAGAGGCTTGTCAGAAATATTGTGATTGGCTTAATAAGGAGAATAAGTAAATGATAGATATTCAATGTAAAGATGGAAAATATATTATTGACGCAAGGATTCATAGTGAAGTTGATACAAATGATATTGCAAAAGTGCAGGAAAGATTTACTTCTGATTGTGCTTATGAGTTTGCAGAAGCTATGAGAGAAGCAGTAAACGTTAGCCATTTGGTAATGAAAGAACAAAGAAAAGAGGTAACAAAATGAGAGAAACATTAATTGTTGTAGACATGCAGAATGATTTTATTGATGGAACACTTGGTACAAAGGAAGCACAGGCGATTGTATCAAATGTAGCAAAGAAAATTAAGGAGTATAAGGATGCTGGTAAACAGGTAATTTTTACAAGAGACACACATCCTGAGAATTATTTAGAGACATATGAAGGTAAACATCTTCCTGTTACTCACTGTGTAAAGAATACTATTGGTTGGCAGATTTCCAATAAGTTAGATTTTGATATTGAGAATGATATTCTGATTGATAAGCCTACATTCGGTTGGTTAAATTGGAAGGACTTTGGATTTGAAAGCGTTGAGATTTGCGGATTATGTACCGACATCTGTGTGGTTTCAAATGCACTTATTATTAGAGCAAATTATCCTGAGATTGATATTACAGTAGATGCAAGTTGTTGTGCAGGTGTCACACCTGATACCCACAAGGCTGCATTAGCAACTATGAAGATGTGTCAGATCGAAGTAATTGGAGAGAATAATGAAGTGTAAGAATTATATCATTAATACTTTCAGACATTTTAAAAAAGTCTGTACGCATAAACATTGGGTGTTCTACTATTGCTGTAAGGTGGGAATTCCATTTCAAGGGTTAATACATGATTTATCTAAATTTTCTCCAACAGAATTTTGGGAGAGTGTTAAGTATTATCAAGGTACTTCAAGTCCAATAGATGCTTGCAAGAAAGAAAATGGTTGGTCAGCAGCTTGGATGCATCATAAGGGAAGAAACAAGCACCATTACGAATATTGGCAGGACAATTTTGATAATGGTGGAAATCCTATTGAAATGCCAATGAAGTATAAAAAAGAAATGCTTTGTGATTATCTTGGAGCAGGTAGAGCATATTATGGTAAATCGTTTAATTTTGAGAAGGAATTAAAATGGTGGAAATCTAAGAAAAGTAAGCCAATTGCAATGCATCCAAATGACATAGCTTTTATTGATAAGTATATTAATCTGTTTTATGAGTACGAAAACAGAGAATATGATATTAGAACAATATTTAATCAAATCAAGAAAGAAGGAAAATAATATGGAACAGATTATTACAAGTTTATTGGAGACAGATGCCTACAAATTGTCAATGGGACAGGCTATTTATCATCAGTTTAGCGATTATAAAACCACTTGGAGTTTTAAATGTCGTAATAAGGATGTTCACTTTACACCAGAAATGGTAGAAGAGATTCGCAGACAGATTAAATTATATTGTGGTTTGAGATTCACAGAAGACGAACTTACTTATATTGATAATATCAAATGGATGAAAGGTTCGTATGTTGATTTTCTGAGATTGTGGCAGCCAAGATATGAGGATTTTGAGATTACAACAGATTCAGATTGTGGTCTTTCTATCGAAACATTTGGTACGTGGCTTAATACATCTATGTATGAGATTCCTACACTTGCGATTGTAAACGAAGTATATTTCAGAATGGCATATAACTATGAGGAATTGCTTAATAGTTTCAAAAAAAGATTAGATGAAAAGTATGAAAATCTCAGAAGCGGTCATTGGTATGCTGGTACATTTTCTGAATTTGGTCTTAGAAGAAGACTTTCTGCTGAAGCACAGGAGTTAGCTGTTGAGAAGTTTTCATATTTGAATGATACATTACACAGTTCATCTAAATTTGTTGGCACATCTAATGTATATCTCGCAAAGAAATATAATCTCACGCCTGTTGGAACTATGGCTCATGAATGGATTATGTGTTCTGGTCAGGGTAATCACAAGCACAATCCAGCATATTCAAACTGGTATGCCTTAGATGCATGGGTTAGAGAGTATGGTGTGTTAAATGGTATTGCGCTCACAGATACAATTACAACTGATTGTTTCTTGAAAGATTTTCAGTTGACATATGCAACATTATTCAGTGGTGTAAGACATGATAGTGGCGATCCAATTGAATGGGGCGAAAAGATGATTAATCATTATGAGTCACTTGGTATCAATCCTAAGACAAAGACACTTCTGTTTAGTGACAGTCTTGATTTTGAAAGAGCTGATAAGTTATTCAGACACTTCCATGATAGAGTGAATGTTGCATTTGGAATTGGTACTTATTTGAGTAATGACACAGATGTTCCTGCTTTAAATATTGTAATGAAAACCACTAAATGCAATGGTATGGATGTTGCAAAAGTGTCTGATGTAGAAGGTAAAGGTATGTGTAAAAACCCTGATTATGTTGATTATTTAAAGAGATGTATTAATTGGAGAATGAATCATGAATAAAATTTTACTTATACCAGGAAGTTTTAATCCAATTACCAACGCCCATGTTGATATGGCATTGACTGCTAAAAAAGCGGTTAATGCTGATGCTATATTGTTTATTCCTGCACATGATACATATGTTGCGAAGAAAAAGACTTTGATACCTGGATATTGTCGAGTATCGCTGATTAATTCAATGTCAAATTGTGAGGAAAATAATATGTGGGCATCCGAAGTTGAAACAACCAGCTTCTTTCCACAGAGGACATACAATACTATTACTCAGATAAGAGATATGAATGAAAAAGATTATATCTTCAACGAATACTATGTTTGTTTAGGAATGGATAATATTGAAACACTTACAACTTGGTATAATTGGAAACCGTTTGTTGAGGAATATAATTTTGTAGCATGTGTGAGAGAAGGTCAGAATCTTGAGACTGCTTTAAGAGAAGCAAATCTTATGGAATATAAAGATCACTTCACAGAAATTCAGATACCAGAAAATCATACTTCTTCAAGTTTGGTTAGAGATTTATGTGAAAAGGGTGAATTTGAAAAGGTAAAAGAATTAGTTCCTAGAAATGTGTATGAGTATTTAATTCGGTTCTATGATGTGATGAATCGAATGTAGGAAGGAGAATATATAAATGTTTGATGCTAAGAAAGTAAAAAATGAAATCGTAGAGTGGATCAGAAATTGGTTTGAACAGAATGGCAAAGATTGTATGGCAGTAGTGGGAATTTCTGGTGGCAAGGATTCAAGTGTTGTAGCTGCATTATGTGTAGAAGCTCTTGGAAAAAATAGAGTAATTGGAGTCCTTATGCCACAAGGAGAACAAAGTGATATCGAATATTCAAAAATGTTGGTTGACTTTTTAGACATCACTAGAATTACATGCAATATTGAGGGTGCTGTCAATGAAGTGTTAGAGAGTTTTGAAGGTGTAGTTTCACCGACACCTCAGACAACAACAAATCTTCCTGCTCGTATTCGCATGGCTACATTATATGCTATTTCCCAGTCAGTAAATGGTCGTGTTGCTAATACGTGTAATCTTTCCGAAGATTGGGTAGGTTACGCCACAAAATATGGTGACGCTGCTGGTGATTTCAGTTCGTTATCTCAGCTTACAGTAACAGAGGTTAAAGCTATTGGTCGTGAGTTAGGTCTTCCATCTGAATTAGTTGATAAGACACCTACTGATGGTCTTTGTGGAAAGACAGATGAAGACAATCTTGGATTTACTTATGCTGAATTAGATGCATATATCAGAGATGGAATTGAGCCAAGTGAGGAAGTAAAAGCTAAGATTGATTCAATGCATGAGAAAAATCTGTTTAAACTACAGCCAATGCCAAGTTTTGTGTATCAGGCGTAAATGAGATACTATATATAGTGTTTATAGAAAATATATACACTATATATAGTAATATTTTTACCAAGAAACATAGATTTCTTCTGCTTTAGCAGAGAATATATAAATGAGGTAAAACGAACTGAAAACCTGAGATGGTGAAAAGGTAAAGGTGAAGGCTGAAACTAACAAGTCAGTCAACCAATGAGCGTATAGGCTGAAACTCATTTGAGAATATAATGCCTTTGAACACACCTCGATCCTAACATGTAATGATGAGGAATAAGGATGTTCTCATAGAGTACAGAAATGAATGTACTCTTGTTAATATCAAAGGAGAATAGATCACATGACTGATTTGTTAGATTTATTTAAAATGGCTTCTATAGGAAAACAATATACAATTTCAAAATCCGTAATACATTATCCAGTGCCAGGAATGACAAAAGAATATGCTATTAAAGTATGGAAGCAACAAAAGAAACGTGGTGTAACCACATTAAGCAAAAAAGAATGGTTAAGAAGATATGGATTAGGAGAATATATTAGCAGGAGGTGTAAAATGTACAATCCATGTATGGAATGTAAATTAAGATACAATAAAGAATATTCAGCAAAATGTGATAATAAGTGCGATTATGCCAATGTATGTCGAAGGTTAAAATCTGCTAATAACAAACTTGAAGATTATTATAACCAACAGAAAAATAATGATTATTTTAGCGATGATGGAAAGAGATTGATTTGTAGGATAATTGAAAATTGTCAAAAAATTGTAAATGATACCTTTGAGTTAGAAGGAGAATAAATTAACAGGAGGTGATGCGATGAGCAAGATTTACGATTATGAAGAATATCAAAATCAACGAGTAAAAGTTACATATACTGATAAAAGAAAATACAGAGAAGAAAACATTGTTGGGCTATATGGACAAGTTATTAAAACTACAAGCGGATCAATAGCTGTTCAGATTGATGGAATGTACAATGCAGCAAGTTCCAATGGATTATATTGGTTCAAGAGAAGTGAATTAGATATTGTTAGAGATGAAAGTGAGGATAATAAAATGACAGGATTTAATAAAGTGGCGATTGTAAATTTAGTAGATGATTACAATAAGAAGGATCATGGATTTGCTTTATACGATGAAGATATTAATGAAATTGTTAAGTATGATACCAAGCATCCGTTATATCTGATTGTAAATGCAAGAGGGAAAGATAACAGAGTTCTTGGAATTTTAAAAGAAATTAAGACAGTCGAAGAGTATGGTAAGGGTGTGACAGCTCAGGTTGTCGGTGTAGTTAATATGAACGCATACAATGCAAGAATTGATGAGGAAAATCGTCAGAAAGAAATTGCAAAGCAGAAAGCTTCTATTGAACAGGAGTTAAAGTCTGAGATTGAAAAGATGAATAATATTGCGTTATATGAAAAGATGGCAAAGGAACATCCTGAGAATCCAAGACTCGCTGAACTTGTTAATGCACTAAAAGAGTTGGGAGAATAAGTCATATGAAGAAATGTGTAATTTTAGAAATGGAAAATAGCAATGATTTTGAGAATGCCATGAATGATTATTTGGATGATGGATATAAAGTAGAATCCAGTTCATGCAATAGTAGATACTATAAAGCAATTCTTGTATTAAAGGAGGACGAATAAATCATATGAAGAAGAAAATTTTAGCAATTGCATTAGGATTAACATTGTGTTTTGGAATGACTGGTTGTGGTAATAGTATGACAAACAATGGTTATGCCAATTTCAAAAATGCGGATAATAAGTATATTGATATGGAATTAGTTTACCAAAATAATAGTGTATATGTTCTATATGACAAAAATACAAAAGTAATGTATTTATGTGTTGAAGGATATAACATGATGGGAATAACACCAATTTATAATTCAGATGGAACAGTTAAATTATATGACGGAGAATAGAACAAAGTAAACCGAAGCTTCTTGGTGATTTAGGAGGTGGAAGATGAGCAAAAATTATGAATTAGAGCTGTATAAATTACTAATCAATCCAGAAGAAGACGACATTGACATCCAATATGTAGAAGAATTTGGATGGGTTAGTAATACAGAGTTTTATGTTTGGATTAATCTTAATTGGTTTAATGAATTTGTCAAACGATTGAATGATATTTTTGGGTATTCGCTTTTTGATGAAGGTGGAATTGAAGCAAGAATTTGTAGTGATTGTGTATGTATCGACTTAGAAGAAGTTATTTCTGGATATGGAGTTGATCTTGAAGAAGTATTTCCAAGAAGTAAATATACACATTAAGAGAATAATATATCGAAAGGAACATGAGATTTTGCAGAATAAATATTCTAAAAAGCAATTAGAAGAATTATATAATTGCGATATTTTCAAAGATTCAGGCTTTGATGATAGTCACTTATTTTGGGTAGCGCAGGGATTACCATTTACAGAAGATGGTGATGATTGTTTATTCGTACTTGCAGATGGATGGGATCTGGATGAGTTACACGAAAATATCAGAGAAGCAATTAGAGAGCATTGTATCGTATTTGATGGAGAATAAAAGCACAGTAAATTTTGGTTTCTTGGGTTGTCACGAAACTAAGTAACAATGCAGATATAATTTTATAAGAAAGGAAAACATAGTCTCATGAGTTAAAGGTGCGCACCACTATCGGTAAGAGACTATTAAAGTATTAGAGTTATTTGCTGGTACACGTTCAATTGGCAAAGCTTTTGAAGCAAGAGGTCATGAAGTGTATAGCGTAGAATGGAATAAAGATTTTGAGAACATTGATTTATATGCAGATATTAGTCAAGTAACTGCACAAGATATCTTAGAAAAGTTTGGTCATCCCGATGTTATCTGGGCATCGCCTGACTGTACAACGTTCAGTATTGCTGCAATAAGTCATCATAGAAGAAAGAATCCTGAGACTGGTAATCTTGATCCAATCAGTGATTATGCAAAATTCTGTGATGCAACTGATCAGCATGTCGTTTCTTTAATCAAAGAATTAAACCCAACTTATTATTTTATTGAAAATCCTCGTGGTGGTATGAGAAAGATGACTTGGATGCAAGACCTTCCACGATATACGGTTACATATTGTAAATACGGTGATACTCGGATGAAGCCTACAGATATTTGGACTAACCATCCGAAACCAAAATTTCTGCCTATGTGTAAGAATGGAGATCCGTGTCATGTATCAGCTCCAAGAGGTAGTAGAACAGGTACACAAGGATTAAAAGGTGCAAAAGAGAGAAGTGTAATACCACAGAAATTGTGTGAACACATTGTAGATATTTGTGAAGAAGGACTTGCTGAGAATAATTTGCATGATAAATGTAAGTCTTGTGATAATAAATGGTCTTCTCTTGAATGTGATATGTGTGAAAACTTCGATATGTATGAAAATAAAAAAGAGAATAATGAGGTGTAACTGGTAATTTGTAAAATCTCAATCTCTGAAATGCCCTAAAATCAAGGCTTTCAGAGGTTGAAAAAGCCAAGGAAAACCACGTTTCTTTTGGTCATGAAAGTAGGTGAGAAAAATAACAGAATTAGAGAAGAAATATTATAAGCTTTTAATAGGCGAAACGTTTCATTGCTATGATATTACATTAAACGAATTACTGATTATTATGAACGCAGAGCTTAATATTAATACATTATCTTTACAGAAGTCGGGAAGACATAATTTTTATTGTAGAGTCGATGATAAAACCAAACAGTATTATTTACGAAAATTTGGTTTATTGGATGAAGATCAAGTAGAACTAGGAGAATAACAATTTGAAAAACACACTATTAGATGTAGCTCAGAATTTTGATAAGATGAGTGATTTAGAAAAAGTAGAAGTAAACGATAATGTCAGAAAGCAATTTGACAACATTATTCATGGTAATCCTCCGAAAACGGAACGAGAGAAAGAATTTGATAAGCTGGCAAGAGAAGAATTAGAAGGGTACAGACGAAAGAAGAAAGCCTTTTATGACAATCCTATTCATTGGGATAACAATAAGCGTAGAAAGTATGGACTTCCTGTATTAAGAGGTAGAGTTAATAAACACCGTTTGAAAGAATCGTCTGTACGATTCTTTTGCATGATGGAAGACTTATTCGATGAGATACTGATTACAACTATGGAGGATGATTTTAATTCTTTTGTAGAAGTAAAAGACTTGGCAGTTGGTGATGCAAATGTATTTAGAGTGAGTGAATAGGAGAATAGCAATATGGATTTATCACAAGAAGAAAGACAAAAATTTTTAGGGTTGATAGATAAAGTAAGTCCTTGTACTGCAATTTCTAAAAAGGAAAATCTTGAAAAGTTTAAAGAGTGGCTGAATAGTGATAGGTCAAAAAGGGTTACATTTGTTGAAGCTCCAAAAATATTTAAAGATCAGGTTGGAAATGACAAAGTGCTTCTTATACCAACAAATGATGAAGCTATAAAGCCAATAAGAGTAATATTCGAAGGAGAATAACAATATGAACAAACGACAGAAAAAGAAATTATTTAAGCAGACACTTATTAAGGTTAGAAAATTGCATCCACAGAAAGGTGATGTGGTTTGTTTACAGCCAGATCTTGATTGGATTGATGTCGAGACTATGTGCCAGTTTATGAATTTATACGCTGACAATAAAGTTTTTGGTGAAACAATATTGGCTTTTGTACCTGCTGATATTAAGCAGCTTAGACATAAAAAGGAAGCTCAGATATATGTTGATAAGTTACAAAGCATTGTAGATCAGATGGGAGAATAAATGAACATACAAACAATCGAAGCTTTAGGTTATAAAATTCTCATAACTGAGTATATCACTAAAGATATTCAAAAAAGAACTCATAGGAAAAAGCGTATTAACAAGAAATGGTTGAAAAGATACGGAATGAAAATTGTACCAGATAACACGAAAATACTGCTAGTGAATAATACGCTTATGATGACAGAAAAATGTTATGAAAAATTAAAAAAGCTTACCGATAAAGACGCTGATAATATGGAAGAATTTTTGAAAAAAGTTACTAATAAACAATCTCAATAAAGAAGCATTTCCTTCGAGTTTTTGAACGATAAAGAGAGAATATATAGGTGACAATAAATTATAAGGAGATATGTTTTATGAGTAAGAAACAGCAATTTAAGGGTTTGAAATTTAATTATTACATAAATGGAAAAGGATTGAAAAGTAAATATAAGACAATTGAGGATTTCTTATATACAGAATTTCCAAAGAACAATAATCCATTGTCACCTACTCTTGATACAGAGATTACAGGAATTAAATGGAATGGTAATACTATTTCTATTTCCAATAAAATTCATACAGTAAGAGATTTGGTTGACTTATTAAGCAAGGAAAATGCAGAAAATGTTTTTATTTCAAATAAAGATATTAGATTGCATGAGTTTAAACCAAAACATGACAATCTTATCAGAAAATCTACGTATTCCATAGAAGAGGTACACGATAAGGTTAAAGATGTTTTATTTGAAAAAGATAAAAGACTTGCAAAAGTTGATTTTGATGGAGATTTGATTAAAGGTAACAGCCAGAGATACCAAACATTTTTCACTAAAGGTTGTAAATGTGTGGTTTGTGGAATTGAAGGAAAGTTTTTTGCAAAAGAAAAATTCGCAGACCAATCAACATATCATCTGAATTTGTATGCAGTTGATGATAATGGTGATGAAATTTTAATGACAAAAGATCATATTATACCACGCTCAAAAGGTGGTATTGATGATATTAGTAACTATCAAACAATGTGTAAGATTTGTAACGAATCAAAAGGCAACAAATTAATAGGAAATAGTGTAGTTCCAATACGAACTGCATTAATTGAAGTAGATGGAAGTTGTAAAATTATGTTTGTAAGATATGTTAATGCAGATTGCAAAACTATAATTTTTAAGGATTTTCATGAAGCGATTAAATATGTTTATGAAAATTTTGGATTAAGTAAACATAGAATGTATTCAAAAAATTGTCAACGAAAAATTTATTCACATATTCAAAATGCAATAAATACTAAAAGAAAATATTGTGAAGGTGAATGGATTTTAAT
>ERZ1035001.938-NODE-938-length-12667-cov-35.768395_pt1 | contig 12667 bp, 14 predicted proteins | sample MGYA00520685_ERZ1035001 | MGnify/ENA primary metagenome ERZ1035001 (study PRJEB33766, sample SAMN09781749) | gut metagenome | biome: gut microbiome | host: Homo sapiens | place: Madagascar | study: EMG produced TPA metagenomics assembly of the PRJNA485056 data... | reverse complement strand
ATACTATATAAATAGTAATATTACATAATATATTTTATATCTTTATATATATAAATAGAATACGTTTACATTATTATATAATTGTCTTGAGGTAATATAACTAATATTATATTACCTCAAGACGACGTTTTTTTGTTATATATTTTTATATTTAGGGGGGTTGGTTTATACTTTTGCCACTCTTTTTTATCCAGAATCCGCCCACAGCTGTTTCACTCACACCAAATAAATTTTCCTACACGACAAACTTAAACCAAATTTTTTTATACAATATTTAATAATTTCAATAAAAATGGCTATTTCTTTATCGAAAACGCTCTCGATAAAATCCACATAATAACGTTGTTTTTGTTACTTTTATAAGCATTAAAAATACTCGTATTTTATCAATAAATAAACATAAATAACGTCGAAATCCAGTTATATCAACGGTTTAGACGATATTAAATAAATTTCAAGAAAAATATAAGTTTTATATTTAAAATAATGACACTCAAAAATGCTTTAAACCCAGTTATATCAATGATTTAAGACGATTAATTATATAAATATTAAAATAACATTCGATAGTTAATTATCGGAACTATATCTGTGCAAAACAAAGATATTTTTTATACTTTTAAACTAATTGTATATAGAATAATGTTATTTGCTTAAAATTTAAGTCTTATAAAATATATTTCAAATAATAGGTTCTATAATCTGTAATCAAACATATAATTAAATATAACAACATCAGACAAATTCAAGAAAATGTTTGAGTGTTTCACCAAAAAAATAGAATGGAGATGTTTATTATGCCAAAAAGATTAATGATAACTATGGAGTTTTCACAAATAAAAGAGGAGGATATTCAATTATATTTAAAATTAAAAGAATTTGATAAGCCAGGTTTAATAGTAAAAGAAATATTAAAGGGAAGATTGCCATTATCAATACTACAAGAAGAACAAAAAAAATAGGCATATCAAAAAGATGATATACCTATTTTTAAAAAATATTTAATTACAGTAATCAATTATAAGTTTGCAAATTAGAGTTGAACCACCTAGAAACATAAGGATATAACCAAATACAACTAAAAATTTGCTAATAATTGCATTAATTTTATCATTCATATTATTGTCTCCTTAATAATTAGTATACTTTATAGTATATACAATTTTTAAAAAAAAATATCAATGGAGGGTAAAAATGTTTTCTTGGGTTAATAAAATATGGTTAAATATGTGTAGTTGGACAACTTATGCCATAGGGAGTGGAATGATGGCTTCTGGAGAAGTGATACAGCAGTTGGCTATGCTAGTTATAGTATTAGGAATCTTATTATGGACTTGTAAATGTACAAAAGTTTTTAGAATCGGAATAATATCATGGGTTTTAGGACTTATATTGCAAATATTAGGATTATTAATAAAATAGAAAAGGAGAAATGAAGAAATGTTGGAAATAAGTGTTGTAAGAGATTATGAATTGGTTTTGAGTAAGGAATTTAAAACTATAAATGATTATAAAAAGTATGTAGTTGAACACGCTAAATGGATGGAAACACAACAACCAAACCATAACGTTATGGCGTCAATGGAACATAGATTTTTAGAGCTTTGTAAGAAAGATACAATGGTTAACATGTATTATAAGATAGCTATTGGAACAACAAGTGCTATAATGCTTAATAGTAATTTTGTTTATGCAAATGAATTAGGGGGTGTTGGAGATAAGCTTAAAGATGTACTGAATCCAATAATTGAATTAATATCTGGTTTAGGATATCCAGTCGCATATGGAATGTTATTAACTGGCTTTATAATGATGATAATGGGAAAAAAATCTAAGGGATTAGAAATTATTAAATGGTCATGTATAGGCTATATAGGATTGCAATTTGTACCTTTTATATTAAGTCTTTTAGAATTAATAGGAAGAGAACTTAGAGGATCTCTTTAATATTTATTAGACCTTACCATAGCATCAATGTTTATCAATGTCAGACGTAAATGGTAAGGTCTAAAATAAAAAATAGTTTTATTTTCGTTAGGGTGTATTATCCCTAAAACAATTTACAATGTAAATATATGCTGGCAGTATTTTAAAATATACCTATATTGATTATTTTTAAGATTTATTAATAAATTATTTACAAATAAGAGGTGTTTTAAATGAAAGGATTAAAAATTATACCCCATTCTACGTTAAACAATGCAAACATAAAAAATCTAGCAAAAGCATTACATCAGCCTAAGCCATATACAGAAAGATATAATTTTTCATGTATAGATAAGATAATGGAAGAAGGAAAGCAAATTAAATTAAAACAGGTTATCAGAAAAGATTTATTAAAAAAAATATTTGAAGCTAAAGATGAAAATACTAATCTTTTGATACTACAAAACAATTTTGTATATGAAATAGAAATTACTAATAAAAACATAGAGTTTAGATTATTAAATCAAGATTTAGAAAATGTAAAAAAAATATATAGTAAGTATATCGATAAAATAAAATTTTCAAAAGAAATTAAGGAATACCCATTGGAAATAAATGAAAATACTTGTATTTGTGAAATGACAACAAAAGAGCATTTTATGTTTTCTTTAAAATCAGCAACAAAAGGGTTAGAACCTTTGAAGTATATATTAGATTTAAAAAGACAACTTAAAGATGATGAAAAGGTTGTTTATCAAGTGATAGCAGAACCTTTAACAACTGATTGGTGGCAAAATTATATTGTTGCATATAACAAATTTAAATCTGGGAAAATGCCTAAGAAATTTCAACTTAAATTAAAAGATATTTTTAGAATTTTTGGAAATATATCTTTAAATGTGGCATTAGAAATACTATATTGTACAGAAGAAATATTTTTTGGTGAAAATGGTGTTGAGAAAATTGATATGACAGATGATGATGTTTCAATTATAATGAGAGAAACTGGACTAAGAAAAGCAACATTATCAAAAGGTTCAGAAAGAGGATTTGAAGTGTCTATAAGGGGAATTATTTATGCGAAAAAAGAATCGAGAAGAAATTTTATAGCTTCTCAATTTAGCAATTGTTTTGGATGTTTAGAATTGGATAACAGACTTGTGCCACATCAAATAAGAAAAACAAAAAACAATATAGAAAGAATAAAAAATAGAGAATTGTTATGGAAACCTTTAGATGATCAAAAAATGATACTTAGTGTATCAGAATTTCAAAATTTTTTAGAACTTCCACAAATAACTTTGCAAAAAGAATTAGGTATGGAACATTTAGATTTCACAGAAGTTAAACTAAATAAAGAATTAACCGAAGGTTATATACCTATAGGAAGACTTTACGGAGGTACAGAAGAAGCCTACTGGAGTAAAACAAAAGACATTTTGTGTCTTAGTAAAGCTATAGTTGCCATAAAAGGAGCTGGTAAATCTGTATATTTCGAGAATTATGCGTATCACGCTTATAAAGGGGGAGATTGTGTAGTTTACTTTGATTATATAGAAAATAATAAAAATGCATGGGAAGTAGCTAGAAATATTCCCCAAAAAGATGTAGTAGTATTAGACCTTAGCAAAGGATTTACTTTTGACTATCCTGAATTAGATTTAAATACAATACCTAAAGATGAAGAATATGAAAGGAATGTTAAAAGATTTGCTTCTGATTATTGCAGTCTAATAGAAACATTTATAAACACTATAAATATAGGGGATGCTCAACCCCTTACTAGAAATATGAGGAATATATTAATATCTGCATGTAGTTGTACGTTTTTAGCTGGATATACAGATATGTATAGTATATACAAATGTCTTACTGATCATAGGTTTAGGCATATAGTAATAAGCAAAGTTAAGGAGTTAAATATATATAGAGAAGATGATTTTAGACTTTCTGTATTGGCTGATTTAGACGAAAAAACGGTTAGCAAAAAGGGAAATTCATATGTATCAGGAACTAATGATAAAGCCGATAGAGTTTTAGATAGATTTGGAGCATTATTAAGTGATAGCAGAACAGAAGAAATGCTTATGGGAATAGATAGGAATAATATAAATTTTGTTGATATATTTGAACAAAATAAAGTAATTTTAATTCTTATGCCAGAAGATTATTTTACCTCCTATGAGTTAAAAGATATAGTAATGACTTATTTTCTTTCAAGAATGAAATTGGCGGGACAAAAAAGAGCTTCTTTAATAAAAGAAAGAGAAGACAGAAAAGTTGTTCATATAATGCTAGATGAGATACATCAATTAAATAATAGTGCTAGTCTTATGATAAAAAATATGGCTGAAGATAGAAAGTTTAGAACAACATATGTATTTGCTTGCCAATATCTAAAACAATTTGATAAATTAAAATTATGGGAATCATTAAAAGGAACAGGATGTCATTATATGTTTTTGGCTGGAACTGAAAAGGAAAACTTTATTATGCTTAAAGAAGAAATAGGAAACAACTTCAGTATTGATGAATTAATTCATATGCCTATAAGACATAGTTTGAATGTAATTAGAGGGCAAGAAAAAAGTATTACAACTTTTATTACTAAGTTGCCTCCAATGTTAAAATAATTTTTTAAAACACCGAATTAGTTTTCGGTGTTTTTAGTTTTGGCATTTTCAAAAATTTAACAATAAATGTTAGCGTTTTCTTTTTAATGTAATTTAAAATACATTAATGTTCTTTAATTGTTAAATAAAAAAAATTAATGTATTTTAAATTTAATTTGTATATTTTAAAGTAAATGATAATATAATTATAATATAGTTAAAAGTTATTTAATATAAAAAAAAGTTGTTTAATGTAGTTGTAAAACTTTTTAAACAAGCATATAATTAATAATGTAAGAAAAATAGAAAGGGAAAGGTTATGAATAAGAATGACATCTATATATTAATGGTATTTGCTAAAGAAAATAGGAGTAGCTTGTTAAAATCTTTTAGTGTAGCTAATTTGATAAAAACAATAGATGGAAAATATTCTCATACAAAAGTCAGAGAGGTTATTAAAAACTTTAAAAACTTAGGATATTTACAAGAAGGTTTTAAGCAAGGCAATTCAAAGACATATTATATTACAAAAAATGGGATAGATTTTTTAGAAGAAATAGGAGGAATAGAGTATGATAAAGAATGATATTTTATGGGTAGGTGTAGGAGAAGCAGGTGGAAAGATAGTAAAAGAATTTCTAGATACTGATAGCAAATATATAGGGTTGTTTATAAACACATCTTCTAATGATATAGATAAACTAGGCGATGTTTTAAATGTTTATAAAATACCTAACGCTAGAGGTACAGGAAGGGATAGAAATAAAAGTAAGTTATATGCCAAAAGGCATTATGAAAGTATTATAGAATCTATATTATCATTTACGTCGCAAAGAGTTATAAATCTTGTATTCTCTACAGCAGGTGGTTCTGGAAGTGGACTAGCTCCAACAATAGCTAGAATGTTATGCAAAGTAATAAAAGAAACGGGAATAGATAAAGTTGTTAATTTAGTAGCGGTACTGCCTAGTTTAAATGAAAGCAAAAAGTCGCTATCAAACACTATAGAATGTTGGAATGAAGTAATGTCAATATCTAAAATAGTAAACAACATTATGTTTATAGATAATAATAATGCTTGCGGAAAAGACCTAAATGAAATAAATAATGAATTTGTTTATTTATATGATTCAGTTATGGAGATTCCAAATGAAATGAGTAATGAGTATAGTCAAATAGATGAAACAGATTTAGAAAATGTATTGCTGGCAAAAGGTGTGTCTTGTATTTTTAATATAGAAGATGGTGATAATACTGAAAATAATCTTAAAATAGCATTAAAAGAAAGCATCTTTGCTAAAATAGATTCGTTTAGAAGCACTCATTTATGTATGGCTTTTAATGATGCTGACTACGATACTGTTATAGATGAATTTAGACCTAGGGAAGAATTTTTTAAAGGATATAATTCAGAAAACAATCTTATACTTGTATCAGGATTAAGACCACCAAAAGAAGTTATTGAATTAATACAAGTAGACTGGCAATATAAACAAAGTAATTCGGAAATAGAAGAAGATGACGTAGAGGATTATATTGTTAAAGATAATACTGTTAAATTGGTAGAAGAAAAGAAACCTATGAAGAAACAAAAGGCTGACAGAAAAACTACAAGAAAAAAAATAAATAAACTTTTCGATGAAGATTTTTGGGAAAACGAAGTATTTTAGTAAGAGATAAAAATGATAATAAATATTTACAAGATGAATAGGAGAATTTCTTATAGTCTTTAGATCAAGGGTATTTCACATTGTACATTATAACACTAGATTAATTTCTAGTGTTATTTTTTTAGTATTATTTATTAAAATTTAAAATAATTAGTTGATTAATTATGTAAAATATGGTATAATTGTGTTAATAATAATTATATAAAAGTAATTGTGTTTTATATAGCATTTAAAGGCTGTATACGCCCTATAGAGAGGTTTTAATGATTGCTAGACAAATCAATCTATATATGCGTTAAAATAAGTTGTACGAGCCTTATAGCTTTAAATAAATTTATTAAAATTTAAAATAAAAGGAGATAATATTAAATATGAGAGAAAGTATACTTGAACAAAAAAGAATAGAAAATGGTGAGGTGATCTATGGAAGGATAAAATTATACGATAGAGATTCCGAAGAATATAAGGAGGAGTGTAAAAAATTTAATAAATGGCTATTTGTATATAGAAGATTTAATAAAAAATTTAAAATGAGTAAGTAATACATATTGGAAATTGAATGAGGGGTAGGAGTATGAGTATTAATAAAAATGTTCAAATATTATCTATTGAGGGGAAAGATTTATTAGTTAAAAATTATAGAGTTAATAAAAATACTCTTTATAAGGGTTCTTTAGATGATTCTATGGAAAGTGATAAATTAAAAACTGTCGCCAAGAGTATTATAAAGTTTAATAAAAAGAAAAAGAGATTTTATAGTAATGATATAATGACTGTAACATTTGAATATGCTTGCAAAGGTGAAAAAGATTTAACAGATGAAGAATTTGAAAGAGTTGAAAGTTTAAAAACAACCTTATCTTTATTACATAAAAATCAAAAGCAAGAAATTGTTGAAACAAAATATTTACTTAAATTAGCACAAAGACATATTAACAAAAGGGAGATAAGAGAACAATTATATGAGCATGGTTTTAATATTGATATAGATGGTAAAACTAAACACTTTGTTAGATATAAAAGGACAAGTGGTAGTGCTAGAGTTGGGAAATGCTTATTTATTAATGAGAAGTATGCTAAGACAATGATTGATTGGAGTTTCGCAGGAATAAAACATAAAGAAGGCACGGAGATGGATTGTGCTGGCATGGAAGCATATATATCTTTGCCTACATCTAGTGCAATAGATAGATTTCAATTAAAACCTGAAAATATTTTGCTTATAGATGATGTTTATTCATCTTTTGAAGATACTGTAATGGCTACTGAATTTATAAATGAAGAATATGATAATAATGATAACGTAATAAGTGGTGATCTTAGCACAAATGTTAAGACCACCAAAATAAACAATAATATATTTGATGGTGAAAGTTTGTTGGATAAATCAATATTTAAAGAAAAAGGATATGATGACAAAGCTACTTTGCAAATAAGAAATAGGTTTTTTAAAGGTATAGGGGTTAATACTGATATTCAACAATTCTTTAAAGACAATAACATAACTGAAATATCACAGCTTAATGGTAAAACTATTGCAACAGATATAAGTCAAATTAAATTAATAACTACTCCATCAAGTGTAAAATATTTAAAGTTTGGTAGTTTTGAAAAATGGCTAAAATATATAGAAAAAGATTGGGCTATATGTAAGTATGAAAAACCACAGCATCATTTTAATGGAATGGTACAAACACATTATCAATTACTTAATACATTGGGTATGAGTAAAGAAGAAATGGAAATATTTTTAGAAGATACTATTAACTACATAAATTTACTTAAAACTGATGTATCAGTATTTAAACATCATTTAGGGATAAATGCTAAAGCAGAAAATATAGACGATATTGAAAAGAAAGAAAAGTTGAATACGAACATATGTTCAACTAATAGTTTCATCCTTAATATGCTTGAAATTAATGAGGATTTTCAAAATACTAAGATGTGTAAAATTTATAGGGATAACCTAATAAATAGTTATATAAAAAATGTAAGAAAAGGACATGTGTTAGTCAATGGCAACTATAGTATAATAGTATCTTGCCCATACGAATATTTATTAGCTAGTATAGGTAAATTTAATGGGACAAGTCAGTTAAAACCGTTTGAATGTGTTAGTAGCAAATTTGATAATGGTGAAAAATTACTTGCAGTAAGAAGTCCTGAACCAACAATGAGTAATGTAACAATGCTGAATAATACTAGGAATGAATACATAGAAAGATATTTTAATGCTAAAAGTAAAGAAGTGTGTTACATAAGTCCTATTGGAAATAATATAATGGAGCTTTTAAGTAGCTGTGATTTCGATAAACAAAACTGTCGCCTTGCATAGTGATATGTAAGTGAAAATTCGGTGAACCTAGAAATCTAGGGTGTGTAATCTACGTTAGGAAACATAGGAAATGATGTTTAGAGATTATGCTAACAGGGGAAGCTAAGTCTATAAGATATGTCAATCCTGTGCTAAGACTTCTATAGAAGTAAAGTCAAACGACCATCCCTTATGGGAGTACATTCAAGGTGGGAATCCTTGTTTGGAAGTGCCGAATATCTCAATGAGATAATGATATGGTCTAATCCGTAAGTTGAAATAAACTTAGTTAAAGTATTCTGAAAAGAACGGTACAAATGGGAGATGCATTTTTAATAACTAATAATAAACTACTTGTAGAATGTGGAGAAAGACTTCAAGAAACTGTAAACATAGATGGTAAAAACATAAAAAGATTTTTAGTGTCAACAGATTTTACTCCTAAAAGTAGTATTAAAAGACATTACACTTATGCGGATTTATGTGATACCGATATTAAATGTAGTAGTAATAAAATAGGTGAAATAATAAATCTTGCACAAATGCTTAACAGTGTATATTGGGATAAGAAACATAACGGTGCAAGCGAAAAAGAATTATTAGATCTTTACAGGGATATAAGTAATTTAAATATACTTTCTTGTATAGAAATAGATAGAGCTAAAAAGATAAGCCCTGTCGATGCAAAAAAAGAATTAGACAAGATAAGAAAGAAACATAGTTTGGGAAAAGGGGAAATTAGCAGGAATAAAGAAAAAATAACTGTAGGTATTAGACCTAAATTCTTTAAATACTTAGATGGCGGAAAAGATTATAAGTTTAAAAAGTTTGATACTGGCATGGATTATTTAAATGAAATAATAGATAAAAAAGTAAAAAGAATTAAAGTTAATACTGATACCATTCCTTTAAAAGACATATTAGTTAAAGCTAAAAGTACAAGAACAGCAAGTAGAACAATGGAAATTATAAAGGCGAGGATAATATCTACACGTAAAGAAATAAATAAATTGTATTCAACAAATGATCCTGATAGGCATATGTTGGCAAACCAGTTGAAAGAAGAATTGTATGAATTTGTTTGTAATTATAAAATAACGCAAGAAATAATATATACTATAATTTCAAGGATAAATAAAAGTTATTATGATTCTAAATTTGAAGATTATAAGAGAATAGGAGGGTTATTCTTAACAATATTGTATTCTATTGATAAAGATACTTTTTTAAGTTTAATTAAAGTAAAAGATAAAGAAAATACATATTTAATCAGAGTAAATACAGGAGAATATGACATAGAATTATATGGTTTACGTTATAAAAAGTACAAAAAATAGTGCAAAATTGCACTCACTTTTTATAATAATTTAAAATAAACAACCATAAAACGTTGATTTTATTACGTTTCTAGCGATTTCAAAAAATAACTATTTTTCATACTAATGGTAGGGGTATTATGTTAACCTTCTACTTACTCATACTTAAACACTTAGTTTAATACTAGGTGCTTATTTTTATACTCAAAATTCTCTCATTATCTCCTTACATTTAGAGTTGGCGTTCGGTAGCTAACTCTATTTTTGGAGATTTTGGGATTTAAAAAAGATTATAGTTAACAGGTTAATATATAAAATATTTTTAAAAGGGAAGAGAATTTATGAACAGAGAGGAGTTATTGCATTTAATAGCAGAACAGGGGAAATGCACAAAAAAAGAAGCTGTAAAAAAAATAGAAGATATTGATTTTATAATTGGGGAAATATCTAAAGTTTTAGATGTTGGTAATAAAGTTAAATTAGGAAGATATTTAATCTTGGAAAAGGTAGAAAAAAAAGAAAGATTATATATAAATCCTAAGACCAAAAAGGAGCAAAAGTTAAATGCTAAAAATATTATAAAGGTAAAAGGTACACCTTTATTAAAGAAAATTTAAGGATGGAGATGGAGTATGAAAAAGTCTAATACGGCAAAATTTACATTAAAATTTGCAAATGCAAGAATAGAAGAAGATGATGGTGTATTTACTATAATTGAAACTGATAAAAAGGGCAACGAAGAAACTCATGATTTATCGGCAGAATTATCAGAAATTATAGGAATGGAAGGTTTGACATTTTCTATCACTAGAGAAGAAGAAATTTAGGATTGTACTGACTTAGACAATACCACTAATAAGCTTTATGCACTGTGTCTCAAACAGTGCATTTCTGTTTAGTTTTATATAAGGATATATATTATGTATGTTTGTATAAAATTAAATATAGATAACTAGTCGATAAACTAGGTAGCATGAGAGTGCTTTATCGTCTCAAATTAATAATTTGGGAGTTTGAGAAAATATGAGTATTAAAAAATTAGAAAATGAAACTAGAGAGCAATATATACATAAAATTTATGGTAAAAAAGAAGAGTTGGGGTATACCAATAAAGAGTGTGCTGAATTAATTAATTCTGAATTTGGTACGAATTTTCAAGAAAGTTATTTAAGAGGAATACATAAAAATTATTCGTTAGGGTATGAGGATGGGCTTGAAAAAGGATTATCATCAGCTAAAAATAATTTTTCTGAAGAAAATGAAATATTAAGAGAAATTAAAATAGAAAGAAATAAATTGCAAGTTGAAAAGCAAGAAGTTAATAAACTTGTTAGGGATTATAGTAGAGTAGATTTAAGATTTGAACAAGTAATTAAAGCTATTAAGAACCTTGAACCTTTTGCATTACCCGAAGTTTCTAGTGTAGAACATTGTGGTGATACAGAGGGTATTTTGACTTTAAGCGACCAACATTTTGGTAAGAATTGTTTGATTAAGGGGTTAAATGGCGAGGTTATTAATGAGTACAATGAGGAAGTCTTTAAAGAAAGAATGTGGAAAGTATTTTCTGAAGTTGTAGATATAATTCACAAGGAAAAGATAAATACGCTACATATTACAATGCTAGGTGATTCAATAGAGGGAATGCTTAGAATTTCCACTTTAGCACAGCTTAAATATGGAATGATAGATCAATGTATGCAATTTGCTGAATTTATGGCTACTTGGTTCAATGAATTAAGTCAATACTGTAAATTAGATATTCATTATACATTAGGTAATCATAGTGAAACTAGAATATTAAATAGCAAGTCAGGGGATTTCCCAGAAGAAAACCTTGAAAGGATAGTAGTGTTTTATTTAAAAGCTAGATTAGCTGATAATCACAACGTAACCATTAGCGATAGTAAAGCTGGATTTATTTATTTTAACTGTTTAGGCTTAAATGTAATGGGTTCGCATGGACAAAACGAAAAAAATCTTGAACAAGCCGTAAAGGATTATTCGTTTATTTATAAAGAAGATATTAATTTATTTATATCGGGACATTTGCATCATAGCTTTTCTAAGAGCATAGGTATGAATTGTGAAGTTATTAAAGCGCCTTCATTATGCTCTGTTGATGAATATTCTATGAAGTTAAGAAGGACAAGTGGAGCAGGGGCTTTATTATTTGTTATTGAAGAAGGTAAAGGTAAAACAATTACCTATGATATCAAATTAAAATAATTAATAGAAGTATAGAGGAGAGGAACATGGAGAGTTTAATATTAACAGGTAATGGAAGTTTGATAATTAATGAGAAAGATATCGAAGATTTTATTATAGATTTATTGGATAAACATTTGAATAATGATTCTTTAGAATGTGAAAAATGTTGTTTTGATTGTGAAGATGATTTTGATTGTGAATGTGAAGAAGATAAAGATGATACAAAAATAGAATTGGGAGATATAGTTGCTTTAGTAAAAGAGCCTTATGTTCAAAGTGTAGTTGAAGGAATGTATTTAGAAGAAGATAGAGTGCGTTTCAGTCTTAAATATATAGATCATATGTTTAGCGAAGAAGAAATAATTCTTGTTTCTAAAAAATAACTAGGATTTTAACAGCTTACAAATGGCTTGTTTTGGTAGTAAAAATACATGAGAATTAACGCATTTAGCTTTCGTGATACTTTATTCATTTAGATTAAAATAAAGCGATTCTCAGCCTATCAAAATTGATTGTAGTAACTAAAGAGAGATATGATGTTAATGGAGCATACCAAATTATAAGAAAAGTATTTCCAAAGGTTAATTCTGATGGAATAGAGGGTGTAGGGCTACA
>ERZ1035001.927-NODE-927-length-12750-cov-38.567074_pt1 | contig 12750 bp, 10 predicted proteins | sample MGYA00520685_ERZ1035001 | MGnify/ENA primary metagenome ERZ1035001 (study PRJEB33766, sample SAMN09781749) | gut metagenome | biome: gut microbiome | host: Homo sapiens | place: Madagascar | study: EMG produced TPA metagenomics assembly of the PRJNA485056 data... | reverse complement strand
TAGAAGACCGCAGCTGGTCTTAAATGATGGCAGGCGCCGGTCATCTATTAAGACCAGAAAAAAGCACAGAAAACGGGGCTTTCTGGGTAGTTGTGATTTAACGGACTCATTAAACCCAAACGAGTATGATTAACTACAGCATCGTAATGCGCAGCGTGAACGCAAACCTTTTGGAGATCAACCGCAGACAAAAAAGGCTCGACCTATTTGATGCGGATTTGAAATCCGCATCAAGCGAATATATTTTCCCTTAAGGCTGAATATATTTTCCCTTAAGGCTAAATCTATTTTCCCTTAAGGCTAAATTTATTTTTCCTTAAGGCTAAATATATTTTCTTCCAAGCATGCAAATCCGGCGGTACGTCGGCCATCGCCACCTCGCTCGGCGTAACGAGCTGCATGTAAGCTGTAAAACAGATGAAGAATGGAACCTGCGGATAGTCACAGATACTCTCTTATTGTCCCCGAAGGGGGCGAACAGGAGCAAGACTGGATGTGATTCGCCCCCTTTGGGGACGCTTTCTCCCTACTATTAGTTTGTCCGCAGGTTCCATGACCTTCGGTCATTCCACCAGCGGTTATTGAAAGTTGGCCCCCTTCGGGGACCGGAGGTTACTTGCGATACTTGAATTAATAATATTTATATTATTAGCGCTACGTCCTAGCGCATTCAAGTCATTTTTCGCTATTCCGAAACACAACGGACAGACATCGCTATAGAACGGCTATTTGTATTCTTCTTCTGTACTCCTTTTGATATCGTGAGTTTATATAGCTTTCCTGCTAAAAACGTATGCTTCTGTATTTCTTCAGAAGCATCAATCACTGTCCCATCCGACAATGTCAGTTTGAGTCCCGTAATCTTATCCGGCAAGATAAAAACGGCAACATCACCATCTTTCGTCGATTCTTTAGGAATGGTAGCTTGAATAATATCCGTTTTATCATCAACATGCCAAATAGGGACTCCATTATCGGCGATTTTGAAATAGCCTGCTTTGTAAGCCGAGACTATAGCTTGCTTGACGTCACCCAAAGAGCTGTCAAAAAAAATATTCACCCTAGCCAAGGCATGCACCATCCAGATCGGTACGGTCTCCGCCTCTGCACACTTACGACCGGTAGCTAAGCCCCACAACAGATCAACTCCCAAAGGATTGAAATCCGGCTGCACATAAGTCATCTTATCTCCCTCATTGAGAACAGAGTAATCTGGATAACTGGCATAAAAATCTAGCGTTCCCTCTTTTGGCCAGAAACGCTTGGGTGAATAATTCCAGTTTGTACCATCAAAGGTTACTATCTGACCTCTAGCCGGCTCACCTACACGATACATAAACTTCATCTCGACTCCTGAAGAAGACTTATGGAAGCCGAAAATCTGAATCTTGTCACCTGCTTTAAATTTCTTTATACCCTCATTCAAGCGAGTATTGGGAATTTCCTTCCAATCTGATTGCACAGAAAACTCAATAGGCTGACCAGATACAGGAATAGCATCCTCCACCTGATTGGTACAGGCTGCACCCATCAAGACAAAGAAAATCATCCATAACTTACTATAACTATAAATATTCCGTTTCATATTCCTGATTATCCTTATAAAGGCATTGTTTCATCTATCACCCCATTCCACTCCTCGACTTTAGACGTTACGTTGAAATTGATAGGATCAAGTGAAAGTTTCAAATGAAAGACATACGCTTTTCCTCCTTTAAAATACGGATTACTATCTCCTGGAAGAACATCTAGCAGATTTTTCGTTACCGTCACATCTTCCTTAAAATTTCCCTGCGTTACCGTATAAGTTATCTTTAGATTAAAATTTTTGGGCTTCTCCTGAGGGATTATAAAGATATAAGAATTGGCATCATTTGTTATTTTATCATGTTCATGGTCTAACAGAGGAGGTGCACTTAACTTATATATGATACTATTTTTTTTGCCATCTTCTTTGCCTTCTACTTTGCCATCTGGTGTCCAAGTATAAAACCATTTAGGACCATTATCGTAGGGCCTCCAACCTCCCGTTTTAAGATTCAGATAGCCCGCCATATGAAAGATGCCTGAAATTTCATCGGCGCCATATAGTTTCACCTCTTTAACTTTTATAACTGCACCATTTTTCTCTAATATCTGATTGGCTGTGATATCAAAGCTCAAACGAGCCAAAGCATGCTTGAAAGTAAATTGAACAGGGTTGTCTGTCTTTTTCTGATTCTCAGCATTAGCATACACCAAATCTATAGGAGACATATTAGAAGGAAAATCTATTTCGAAATTATTCAGTTTTGGTTGATCACTATAAGGCGCAAAGGCATAGAAATCCACAGATCCTTCACTTGGCCAATATCGGGTATTTGTATATTCCCAATGATTTTGATCTTTATTCCAGGTTACGTGTTCAGTATCCAGCAGAGATAAGATTTTCCCATTATAGTTGTATCTTGCAAAGACACCAAATCCGGAGTTACCTTCCGTCCCTTTGAGATGAGTATTATCGGTTACTTCAGAACGGGTTGAAGCATTCCGACCCAGATAAGCATCAAAGTTGATTTCAGAAGATGAAGAAGATGAAGTTTCTTCCACGGCTTCGCCGGCACAACCAGATAATACCAGCTGTGCTATCAAAACATAAAAGGCTAAACGAAGAAACTTCATCTTATGATAATTTTTAATTCATTATTTTTATCTGATACGATTAATTCAAAGGAATCTCGGGGATCGTATTATCATCTTTCCAATCTTCAACTGTAGCATCGAATTCGATTGGAGTCAGACCAATGCTCAAGTTGATCATATATGCCTTGCCCTGCAAGAAATTCTTTACAATCGGACTAGAAACCGTACTTTTCATTTCTGCCATTTCACCATTATTATATTTAGTATATTTTATAGTGTAGTCTACGATAACATAAAGTTTATCAGCATTTTCTTCTGTTTTAGAGAAATCCTGTGGAATTACAAACAAATATTTTGTATCAGGATTAGGAGTAGATGCAGATGTAATAGTAGTTGCCGACTGAGTTTCAGAGAACCAATTAAAATTCTGCTTATCATTAGAAGATTGATTTGTCCAAAGACCATCAGAAGAAGTCTTAGACAAATCTATGGTACCCGTTTTATAGAAAGCTTTCGTTTTTTCATCAGCAGATCCTGCCAATGTTATCTTATTCAATGTAATAGTTGCATTAGAATAATCTTTATTTAACTTTACAGTATAACCAATCTTAGCCAATGCATGATTGAAAGTAAATTTAACAGGATCGTTAGTCTTTTTCTGTTCCTTAACATTAGCCCACAACAAATCTTTCTGGTCACCAACCTGTTCTGCTACAATAAAATTAATTTTAGATGTCTTTTTTGACGCTGTTCCATCTGAAGTTGTATTTAACGCTGTGGTAGCATCATAAGGAGCATACGCCAAGAAATCAATATGACCTTGTGTTGGCCAATACTTAACAGGAGTATATGTCCACGTTGTAACTTTATTAGAAGTTGTTCCAGTTACTTCCTGATTGTTGAACAAATTAGAACCAAACTCCTGCCCCCCCGTAGAGTTATAGTTACCAAACACACCAAAACCTTCTGATTGAAGAGTAGTATTATCCAGCACGCTACCACGTGAACCATTTACAGCAACTGCACTTCTTCCCAAATAGCCATCAAAGCTGATAGCCTCATTCTTAGAAGAATTGTCTGAAAGACTATTCAAGTCATCGCTTGAACAACTTACCAATGTCAACGCTGCCATTGCAGCAATACCCATAAAAAAATTCTTATACATATCTGTTTTTAAATTAAACTAATCTATTATTACTATCTTTACTATTTTTATATGTTTCTTATCACTTTACTATTTCTACAGTTCCATATCAATATCCTCAGGTTTACCCCAATCCTTGATCGTGACGTCAAAACCGCCAGAACTTCCTTCCGAAGGCTTCACCTCAGGTAATGGTTTCGGCACCTTAACATCTACATGGAGAGAAATAACATAACCTAACTCCGATGAATTTTCATCTTTCTTAAACTTATCTCCTACCGCAAACTGATGATCTACCTGCGTCTTTTTGTCTATCAACAAAGCAGAAAGAGACAACTTATTGTTTTCAGCATCTGAATGGGTGGTTTCTGGTAGTCCAAAACATTTAACCGATGTCTTCAACGTTCCCAGAGTCGCGTCATTCTCATCTATCGTTTTCGTCCAGGTCTCCAGAAGATAAGTCACCTTACTCTGAAGCGGCTTCCCCTGTCCCAGCAGAAATCCTTCTGAAATACCAGTTAAGGATCCTCTCGCAGAATACAGGTTTCCTATACCTGGAACTTTCACGTTGACCTGGATATGCGAAAGCACATTCCTTGGAGTTAAAGTAACCTCAGAAGAGTCTCCAGAAACATCGAATTCATCGAGTTTATCAGAGGCAAGCCACTCGGGCTGAACCCCTATCTGTTCATCATCTCCACGCGAATACCAGCGCGATGTTGTATGCTGTACCACAGCTCGCGCTGTCTCGTAAGAGTCCATTCCCAGAAAGTCGAGTGTACCAAACTCGGTCGTACTCTGGTTGAATACCAGTACATGATATTTTCCTGGTTCTAAGGAAAAGTCGGCATGAGTTATCTCATTAGTCAAGACAGTTTGCGGAGCTCCACCTGACCAGGGAAACACCATGACCGTCATACCAGTAGGCACCTCTTTATCAAACAAATGCCAATCCACATTAATCCGCACCATTTTACGGCCATCCTTTTGCGGACAACCGGAATAGTCTTCATAAATGCAAGAAGTAAGCAAAATGATAAGGAGCCAATAGTATAAGAATAGCCCTATACATCTTTTCATGAATGCTTCATATTTATAAAACTTCTTTTCTAGTTATTATATTTATTTCAAAATTTCGAGTGCAAAATTACAACCTAAAATTGATTTAGCTCTCAAATAATATCTAAAAGATATTAAAAAGTTACATGAGAAAAAGCTTTTGTTACGTCATCAGGTAAATTGCAAGTAACCATCTCTCTTGCAAGCAATAAAAAACCTCCAATCGAACCAATCGATTGGAGGTTTCTTTTCTTCATCTACAGCAACCAGGCAGTAAAAACACTACCGGCTCCATAATTTTCATGCATTTATCTTCCCAACCAAGCCTCTGGGTTGAGCTTGGCAGTCTCCTTGCGAAGCTGGAACTGGAGGATGTTGTCGGAGCCCACGGCACCCAATGCCTGGCGGGTACTTACCTTCTGTCCCTTATGAACGCTTACCGATTTCAGGTTGCAATATACTGAGATGTAGGCACCATGACGAACCAATACGTTCCACATGCCACCATAGCCGAATACGGCACTCACCTCACCATCGTAGATGCTGCGAGCCACACAACCCGGCTTGCCCTGGATGTTGATACCCTTGTTATCAAGCCTAACACCCGTCAAGCCCTGCACGTTATACTGACCGAAATGGCTCACGATGCGATAACCTCCACTGATAGGCATCGGCAGACGACCACGGTTTGCCTCGAAACCACCATTCAGCATACGGTCTACCGAACTCAAGGTTGCCGCCTCCTGCGCCTCCTTCTTGGCAGCAGCAATCTCACGAGCCTGACGCTCCTCATCCGCCTTCGCCTTCAGCTCGGCAGCCCTGCGGTCAGCTTCCGCCTTTCTTGCAGCCTGCTCGGCAGCAGCTTCACGGGCCGCCTGTTCTGCGGCAGCACGCTGTGCCGCCTCGGCAGCAGCACGCGCCTTAGCCTGCGCCTTGGCTTTCGCCTTCGCCTCCGCCTGGGCAGCAGCTTCTTCCTGTGCCTTTCTTGCAGCCTCGGCTGCAACACGAGCCTCCTCGGCAGCCTTTCTTCTTGCCGCCTCGGCAGCAGCCTCACGGGCTTTCGCCTCAGCTATTCTGCGGGCATTCTCTCTTGCGGCAGCCTCGGCAGCAGCCTTCTTGCGGGCCAATTCCTCAGCACGCTTCTTGGCTGCAGCGGCAGCAGCAGCCTTGCGCTTTGCTTCGGCAGCAGCACGGGCACGAGCCTTTGCCACTTCCTGCTGAACCAATCGGTCAATCTGTGCATTGATGGCCGCATCCTTCTGACGCTGGTCGGCGATGACAGCCTGGATGGTCTTCTGCTGCTTCTGCAATCCCTGCACCATCTCCTTCTGCTGCGTCTGCTTGCCTTCCAATGCCGTCTTCTCCTGCTTGCCCTTATATAATAAGGTGTTCTTATGACCCTTTACGTTCTCCAACTGGTGATGCTTCTCGTTCACCTGCTTCTGCTTTGCCTGGATGGCCTGTCCCTGCACCTTCTGATAGGAAGAATACTGGCGGATGAACGAAAGGCGGCGATACATCTGAGTCAGATTCTTGGCGCTGAAGATAAACATCAGCTTATCCTGCACCGTATGGTGCCTGCTCATATAGCGCATAGAGCGGATATACTTGTTCTTTCTGTCCTGCAACTGCTGCTGAAGAGTCTTCAACTGCGCCTGCAGAATACCTATGTTTCCGTCGATATGGTGGATATCTTTCTGGATTCCATCAATCTTCTTCTGGCTCTGGTCTATTTCGCCGTTCAGAGCCATCAGGTCTTCCAGTCGCTTCTTCACGTCGGCCTGATTCTTGCGCAACGCCTGCTCCTGTTCCCTGATTCGCTTCTGGATACTGGCACGCTGTCCCTGCAATCCCCTGATGTTGGCATTGCTGTAGGTGGCAGCTCTGCGTTCTGCCTTCGTTGGAGCCTTGGTAGAAACCTGCACATGCTGCTTGCCCCTTCGGGCAGGTGCCTTGGCAGCCGGCTTTTTTCTGTTGTGCTGTTTGTTTGAGGCAACGGCAGTCTTCTTCGCAGGTTTCTTCTGCACATGATGCTGTGCAAAAGGCGCCAGCGAGAACGTCATTGCCAATATGAATAATATGATTCGCTTCATGATGAATAGGAATGATTTCTATGTTTATTTCCAGCAATCATACGATTACATGCTCATGAGTTTACCAAGTACATCTTTAGGTGATACCTGCTTGTACTTACCCGATACCTCGGTCTGGGCATCCCACTTGTCATCGGTCTTCACGCTCTTCATCTCAATGTTGAGCTTTGCCTCCTGAGGCTTGTTGTTCAGGATGGTGGTAAGCGTCATGCGCTGGGTGGCAGGAAACATCTTCACGCCCACACTCTTGAAGTCGCTATACTTCAGGTTGAGTCGCGAATCGCCGTTGCCTTTATCCTTGTAGGTAACGTTGGCTTCAGCGATTCTTCCGCTGTTTCTATTCGCCTTCCACTGGTAGTTCATGTTGCCATATCTGATGGAAACAGGCACATTTTCGCCGGTTTCATCGAGATTTGCCGAGAATTTCTTCAGGTCGGAATCTGATACCTTCTTCACACCTGGCACGAGCAACTGGTTCCAGAAGAGTGCCTGGAGCGAATAGAAGTTGATGCCCTGCTTCTTGAGGAAATCCACCTGCGTATAGTCTGCCTTGATGTATTCCTTGTGCATGCGGTCTACGATGAGCACATAGTTTGGGGTGAACTCCAGTCTGCCCACCTCGGAACCCAGTATTGGGATAAAGAGCTGGATGCGGATTACCTCGTCCTTGCGCATGCTCAGCTTGCCTGGCACGGTGATGTCCTTGCCTGCCGCCTGCAGATTAAACGTCATATTGCCCACGATGTTCTTGGCATACACCTGGTTGTCGGCAACCTTCTGCACGAAAGCCAGATTCTTCATCGAAGCCACCTCTGCTGCATCCGCAGCCTTGGTCTCGGTCTTCCTGTTCTGGGCATTCACCTTGCCCGTTCCTTCCATCTTCTTGGTAGAGCCGCAAGAAGCCATCAGCAGAAGAGCCACGGCAGCCACTGCCATCTTCAAATTGTTCATCACTTTCATTTTCTTCTTATCCTTTCTTATTTCTTTCTACCTCTTTTTGTTTTTCTGCCCGTAGCCTTGCCGGTGGTTTTCTGCTTCTTCACCTCGGCAACAGCCGGATTCATCCTTTTCTGGAATTCTTCTTCAGAGATATATTGTTTGTTCTTTATTTTCCAATCAAGCGTAGTCGACGGGTTATCGTCGGTATGGGCTTTCTTCCAAAAATCCACGGCTTCATCGGTGATTCCGTTCATGGCGTAAATATCGCCGGCATGTTCAAGAACCGTACTATTATTCTCGGTGGAATCGCGGTTTTTCAGCGCTGCATCGATATAAGTCTTGGCATCTGCATAGCGTTCCTGCATAAACAGAATCCAGGCATAGGTGTCAAGATATGTGCCGTTGTTCGGCTCCGCCTTGATAGTCTTGTAGCTCATCGATTCTGCCTTGTGCAGGTCCTTGCCCTGCTCGCTCAGATAGTAGGCGTAGTTGTTCAGCGCCATCACGTTATCGTCCTTCCATTGCAGACAGGAATCGTAGGCAGCCATCGACTCCTCTGTTCTTCCTTTCTTATACAGGATGTCGCCCATCACGGCATAGAGATCGGAAACCAGATCCTTGTTCGACTGTTCATTGAGCTGCGCCACTCCCAGCCGGAACTCGTTGAGTGCATGGTCTTCGTCGTTCTTCTGATAATACGCCATTCCTCCGAAGTAGTAGAAAACCATTTCCTCGGGATTATACTGATGGGCTGCATGCGACTGGGTAATGACTTCGCCATACTTGCGCTGGTTCCAGAGACTCTGGATAAGCTGCAGGCGGGCGTTCACGTTGTCCGGTGCTATGTCGAGCACCTTCTGGAATGCCGCATTCACCGTATCGGCAGGCATCTGCTTCAAACTCATATAGGCAGCCCTCAACTCGGCAACCTCTGATGATGGTTCCGGCTGGTTGAGCACCTTGTTGAAGAGGGCGAGCACCTTGGTAGAGTCGCCTCCCTCACTCTCGTTGGTCTGGATATAGGAACGGAACATCATAATCCTGGTTTCGGTATCCGTCTTCCTGCTCATCAATATCTTGTCGAGCATCTGGTGCGCCTGTTCCTCCTGCTTGGTGGCATTATAGTAGTCGTAGAGCGACATCTGGGCGTAGGCATTGTCCGGCTCTTCCTTCAGGGCATCGGTAAAATACTTGAATGCCTCCTTCTGCCGGTTGTGCTGCATCAGCCAGTTGCCGAGCATCGTCTTATACACCATGTCCAGGGGATGCTGCTCCGACAGCGTCTTCAGTTCGTTGTAAGCCGCCTTCGGGTCGTTCATCATCTCGTAGATGCGCATCTTGGTCAGGGTAAGCTGTTCGCTCTCGCCTTCCTCCGTCTCCAGTCTGCCCACGGTGTTGAGCATCATGCGGTAGTTTTTCTGCTGCTGGTAGAGCTGCGCCAGGATGCGGAGGGCATCGGTGTTGCTGTGGTTCTTGGCATAGAGTGCCTCGTAAGAACCGATGGCCTTGTCGTATTGTCCCATACCTATATAATATTGGGCAAGGCGCTCAGCATAGGTCAGGTTATCGGGATTCAGGGCGATGGCCTTGTTCATGCACTCCAGCGCCAGGGAATCCTTCTTCAACTGGGTATAATAGAGCGACTGGTAGAAATATACCTCAGCCGCACGAGGGTCTATCTTCCGGGCATGCTCGAAGAGATCGAAGGCAGCAGTTAGGTTGCCCGCCGCATGTTGTCGTGCCGCCTCGGTAAAGAAGTATTCAAATCGCTTGCGGTCGTTGGGTGAAAGCGAATCCACCCAAACAGTCTGCTGCTTCGCTGGCTGCACCTTTTTCTTACGGGCCAACGAAGGCAAGGCCATCACGCCTACCAGCGCCACAGCCACCCAGAAGCCCTTATTTCCATAAATTCTCTTCACGATATCTTTCCCTTTCGCTTTCTCTATTTTTTAATGTTCTGTTCTGATGTTATTTCACTCCGGTATGTCCGTATCCACCGGCGCCACGTTCGGTCTCATCCAGCTCTTCAACCTCGATGAAATCGCACTGTTCGTGCTTGGCAAGCACCATCTGGGCGATGCGCTCCCCGTCGTTGATGACGAAGTCTTCCTGCGAGAAGTTGATGAGCAGCACCATGATTTCGCCGCGATAGTCGGCATCGATGGTGCCCGGCGTGTTGAGCACGGTGATGCCATGCTTCAGGGCAAGACCGCTGCGCGGACGTATCTGTGCCTCGTAACCCACTGGCAGAGCCATGAAAAGCCCTGTAGGAACCAGTCGGCGCTCCATAGGATGGAGTACGATGGCTTCGTCGATGTTAGCACGCAAGTCCATGCCCGCACTCTGAGGTGTGGCAAACGCAGGGAGAGGCTGATGCCCCTTATTGATAATCTTTACTTTCAGCATAATTCTAGAATTTTCTGCAAAAATACTGCTTTTTAGGCGAATAATCGCATTTTATAAGTGAAAATGATATAATTTATTGTTTTTTATTTTGATTTATGCGCACTTTCATGTATTTTTGCGCATCAGAAATGAAAGGATAGTAAGAATCACTTATATAGCAGATGGATTATGGAATGGAAACAACTCATATCAAACAAGCGCTTCGGACAGGAGCATAAGCATGCCGAACGCCACGACGATCGCTCTGAATTCAAGCGCGATTACGACCGCCTCATCTTCTCGTCGGCGTTCCGCCGACTGCAGAACAAGACGCAGGTATTCCCGCTGCCGGGCAGCATCTTCGTACACAACCGCCTCACCCACAGCCTGGAAGTATCGAGCGTGGGCATGTCGCTGGGCAACGACATCTCCCACCGCATCATCCAGAAGCGTCCGGAGCTGAAGGATACCCTCTTCGAAGAGATAGGAACCATCGTGAGCGCAGCCTGTCTGGCACACGACTTGGGCAATCCTCCCTTCGGCCATTCCGGCGAGAAAGCAATCCAGACTTTCTTCAGCGAAGGAGCAGGCCAGAACCTAAAATCGGCGGTTTCATCGCAGTTTTGGGATGATATCACCCATTACGAGGGTAATGCCAACGGCTTCAGAATCCTGACGCACCGCTTCAAGGGCCGCCGCCAGGGTGGATTTGTGATGACTTATCCGATGCTTGCCGCCATCGTGAAATATCCTTTTGCCAGCAGTCTGGCTGGCGACCACGGTAAATTCGGCTTTTTTACGTCGGAAGCGGCTACTTACCAGAAGGTTGCCGATGAATTGGGCATCCGCCGCCTGTCTGCCGAAGGCGAACCGCTGAGGTACGCCCGCCACCCGCTGGTGTATATGGTAGAGGCAGCCGATGACATCTGTTATGAGATTATGGACATTGAGGATTCGCACAAGCTGAAGATTCTTTCCTTCGATGAAACCGCCGATTTATTGCTCGGCTTCTTCGATGAAACCACGAAAAACAAGATTCGCCAGCGCATCATCGACGAGGAACTGACCGATGAAAACGAGCAGGTGGTTTACATGAGAGCCTGCGTGATAGGCAAACTGGAGAACGAATGTGTGAAGGCATTCCTCGACCACGAGGAAGAGATTCTTGCCGGCACCTTCGAGGGAGCCCTCATCGACCACATCTCGGAGCACGAGCGCAATGCCTACATCACCTGTACCCAGGTTTCGAGAAAGAAGATTTATGCCAGCAAGCCCGTTCTCGACATCGAGCTTTCGGGTTACAAAATCATGGCCACGCTGATGGAGGTATTCATCGATGCTGCCGTCAACCCATCCCGTTTCTACTCCAAGCAGCTTCTGCGCCGGGTAAGCAGCCAGTACGACATCGAGAACGAGAGCCTGGAAGATCGCCTCATGGCAGTATTGGATTACATCAGCGGCATGACGGATATCTATGCCTTAGATATCTATCAGAAGATAAACGGAATAAGTCTGCCGATAGTATAGAAACAAAGCTGGCATACGGGCTTTAGAGCTTTATGTTAAAAAGCCTAACTCGCTCTAAATTGGACTTTGGTTGAAAATCAAGAAGTTTTACGATGAGAATTTTATGGCAATTAGAACTTTTTGTGTTAAATCACATGCATGAAATGCAGTTTTCTAAGAAAATATTTGGAGATTCCGACAAAAAAGCGTATTTTTGCAGCAACAAATCCCACCACGCCTCTCAACGATGCGTACCACGGTGGGACTTCGCTTTTTATATGGGTATATGAACTACGACAAACAACCGATAAATATAGATGAACAATTAGCCTTGCTCCAAAACAGAGGACTAATGATAGAGGATGTTGCTACAGCCAAATTACAGCTTCGCAATTGTTGTGCTCACCATGCCCGTATATGGAATAGGCGTTTTGCCTTGAAGCCACAATTGCCAAATCGGCTTCCACTTTCTTGGATTGCTCCAACCCAAAAGCCTATCAAACTTTACCATCAGTTATGCACCTTATTATATATGGAGCAAACTATAACTCCTTGTATGGATTTAAAAAGCTCTCTGCTCAGATTGTTCGCAGATTATCCCAATATTGATTTACATGCCATGGGCTTTCCACAAGGATGGGAAAACGAACCTTTATGGAGATAGCAACAAGTGTTCGGCGTTAGCCTATATCCACCCTCCACCAACAGTTCAGTTGTACGACTATAAAGCTACGATTGTACAACTATAGGGTGTATAGTTGTACGACTAAAGGGGTTATAGTTGTACGACTAAAGAGGTTATAGTTGTACGACTAAAGAGGTTATAGTTGTAGGACAACAAGGTGTTCCCACTAGGCTCGACAGAGGTGCCGACTGCAGTCAGCAGACCTGCTGACTAGGCTCAGCAGGTCTGCCGAGCCTAGTGGCAACAATGGAGAAGTTACTTCCTACAGGGCAGACGCATTAAATATTTTATTCGTTAACATCTGTGTTATATTGTTA
>ERZ1035001.926-NODE-926-length-12777-cov-14.520044_pt1 | contig 12777 bp, 12 predicted proteins | sample MGYA00520685_ERZ1035001 | MGnify/ENA primary metagenome ERZ1035001 (study PRJEB33766, sample SAMN09781749) | gut metagenome | biome: gut microbiome | host: Homo sapiens | place: Madagascar | study: EMG produced TPA metagenomics assembly of the PRJNA485056 data... | reverse complement strand
CCAAAGACCTCACCACTTTTGATGCAGCCATCAACCAACTATGCAATGTGATAGGCTAATAGCATGTGCCACACTATGCACCCAGCTGATACAGAAACTTGGAAGGAAACGCACCAATCCTCTCCAGTCTGGAAGATTAGAGATTTGGGCGGCTGCAGCAGTTTACACAATATGCAGCATCAACTTCATATTCAGCAAGGACTCCCAACTAAGCTTGACATCGAATGACATCTGTGAATATTTTGGCACAAACAACTCAACCACGGCGCAAAAGTCGAGGACGATAAAAGACTTGCAGAAGATAAGTCAAGTATTCGATCCCAACCTTTCATTGAAAGAGATTGCCACAAACAATCCTTACAACCGTCTTCGAATATCGTCTAATGGCTTTATCTTCTTCGATTAATGTCAAAACATTACGGGCATTCCTTGCCAATAACAATGCACCATACAAAAAAATGGGACAAAGTTCCATCTTTTTGACATGGTGCATTGTTTGTTATATAAAAGACACTAATGGTGGCAACACCTGCCTTTAAGACATCACCTATTTATATTTACAGCAAGAAAAATCTACCTTACAACAAGAATGTTTCAAAATTATCCCTTGTCACTACCTTAAAATCCACATCAGGATAAGAGCGAGAAAACGATAATGGCATGGCAGCTTTTCGATTCGGATTCCATTTAAACTCCACCGCAGCCAACTGTCCATCCATCTCCTCTATATAATCTATCTCTTGCCTCAACTTAGAACGCCAGAAATAACTCTTTGCGTATGACTTTTCATACCGCAACTTCTTCAAACGCTCTGCCACCATATAGTTTTCAAACAATGCACCAGTATCCAAACGGCTCTCCAACATCTGATAATTACCAATCACAGCATTGCGAATGCCACAATCCCAGAAATAGATTTTACGAGCAAACTTCAACTCGTTTCGCAAGTTGCGACTAAATGAGCCCAACCTAAAGATGATATACGATTGCTCCAAAAGTGTCACATAGCTCTCCACCGTCTTTGGGTCAAGTCCGCATATCTGTGCCAACTCATTGTACGAAACTTCTGAACCCATCTGAAATGCTAAAGCTTGAAGCAATTTCACCAACTTATCGCTTTTCTTGATTTTATCAAACATCAATATGTCTTTATACAGATAGCTATTCGCCAACTCCGTCAAAATCATCCTTTCGTCGCCAACATTGTTGATGACGTCAGGATAACTGCCGTATATCAAGCGATGAGCCAACAAACGTTTCTCTTCTAACAAACCATGATGCTCCACAAGTTCACCAAACGATAAAGGATACATCCAATATTCCATTTTTCTTCCAGTCAGTGGCTCATTGATTTTATTGGATAAATCAAAGGAAGAGCTACCCGTAGCCAATACCTGTACATCAGGGATGTTGTCAGTAATCAACTTAATGCCGATTCCGATATCAGGAATACGTTGAGCTTCATCTATCACCACCACAGACTTCTTGCCTATTATCGTCTTTAGCATTGTAGATGAAACGTTCTCAAACAAGTTGCGCACATCCTGCTCATCGCCATTAAGCCATAGTACGTCGTCACGCCTTGCCAGCAAGTTTTTCAGCATAGTAGTCTTGCCTACTTGACGTGCTCCAAATAAGACTATCGCCTTGCCTTGTCCCATCCTACTGGCTATAATTGACTCTAAATATCTATTAATCATATTTTTATTCCATTGTTAAGATGATGCAAAAGTACATACTTTCGTTGGAAAATCCAAATAAAGCAACACTTTTTTGGAATTGATTCCATAAAAAGCATAACTTTTAAGGAATTGATTCCATAAAAGTCTAAACTTTTAAGGAATACCAGAGAAAAACAAGGGAAGAGGATGTGTCATCAGACACTAATTTGCAAACTGCACGCACACAGGCTTTCCAACCTTTATATCCTGCTTCGTATCAACCATCATTCCTGTTTTCCTGTCGATTTTGAAAACCTGAATCACATGGCTGTCACGGCACGCCACAAGCATGAACTGTCCGTTAGGCGTGATGGCGAAATTGCGAGGATGGGCAGCTGTAGGTTGGAAGCCTATCTTTGTGAGCAGACCCGATTTCTTATCTACGGCAAATACCGAGATGCCCTCATCGGTTAACCGATGGGATGCATAGAGGAAGCGGCCGTCAGGAGACAGATGAATATCGGCACTTCCAAGCGTACGGGTCTTCGATGCCTGTATGCGCTGCAACTCCTGCAATGTACCCTTGTTATATTCCAATACGGTTACCGTACCATCCAGTTCTCCTATCAGGTAAGCCACATTGCCTTTTGAGTTGAATACAAGATGGCGTGGTCCTGTTCCCTTAGGTGCCTGATAGACAAGAACAGGATTGGATAAGAATTCCCTGCCATCATTTACCTGGAAGCGCCAGATACAGTCGTTCCCCAAATCATTGGCAAGCATATATTGATGATCAGGAGTCATCTGGCAGCAATGGATATGCGAAACCACGCCACTCCCCTCTCGATGCATATCGAAATATTGCGATTCTGGCGCCACACTTCCATCTTCCTTGATTGGGAATACGGAAATATCACCCCCATTATAATTGGATGTCACTACATATCCGCCATACAGCATCACATTGCATGGTGCAGCACCAGGCATATTGTTTTCCTGTCGAGTAGCCTTCGTTCCACACTTCTGATACCCAAGCGGAGTCATCGAACCCTCTTTCTTATTGAGTACGAAAGCCCCGAGCCCTTGTCGCCCATCATCATATTCGCTCACGGCATAAACCCGATTTGCATCATGATTCATCATGAGAAACGAAGGGTTGTCAGCCTGCACATCGCCCACCAATTGCGATTTCCCCGTTCGTTGGTTGAAACGATAAACATACATTCCGTCAGAAGTACTCTGGTCGGTATAGGTACCTACTACCATTGTAAGTTCATCACTCGCCACAGCCGGCATCCCCACAGCCATCGTCAATGACAAGCCTGCCAATATCGCCTTTATATTGTCCATAAGTCGTATCATTTTATCAAGTTTATAATATTAATATTGCATCAGAAGCAAAAATACAAAAAGAAATGGAAACGGGCAAGCGAAAAAGCAAAAAACTATTATTTTTAACTCTTTAAGCAAGAGAGGCAACTACTCTGCACCCCAACCAACCATATACATTCGGCATCTCTTTCTGAATGACGGTGCAAAGATACTGCTTTTTTTCGACTCACTCTGAACTTTCGTGAAGATACGCAAAAAAAAACTAAAAAAATCTCTCTGTGGCTAAAATAGAATTCTCTGTGGCTAAAATAGAATTCTCTGTGACTAAGATAAATCTCCCAGTGACTAAGATAAATCTCTCAGTGACTAAGATAGAAATCTCAATGACTAAGATAAAATCCCAGTTTGTGTGAAGGCAAGGCTGTGATGTGAAGGCATGGTTTCGAAAAACTAGTTTTCTAATACTAAAAACCTATATCTAAAACCCTGATATTCATTTCATTTACCTTTATAACACGCTGTATATACAAAAGTATTGGAGCCTAGGGTTCACATCACACCTTCAAACCAGCGGTCATTCGGGCTTGATTTCGGTTGCAAATGTAGGCAATGGCAGAAGAAAGTCCCAAGTATTTCTGCGACAGAGAAAATGTGCTTTAAACGTGCGGAATGTGCTTAAAAAAGATAGATTCCGCACGTTTAAAGCACATTTCTTAGATATCGCTTCATATTTGGGTTATTCCACGTACTCTTTTCTTTACTTTTTATGATAATAAACATTAAAATCATGCTTTAAACATGCGGAATGTACTTAAAAAAGACAGATTCCGCACGTTATCTCACTATTTTTTCGTATATTTGCCCCAGAAACATAACTATTTGAATCATGTTAATAGGTAGAAAAGAAGAACTGAAGACACTTCATCAAGCATTGATTGCTGATGAATCGAAGTTTGTTGCCATATATGGGCGCAGACGAGTGGGAAAGACTTTCCTAGTAAGGGAGGCCTTCAACAATGACTTTGCCTTTTATCATACAGGATTGGCAAATGAGACCAATCACATACAATTGGCTGAGTTCAACCGTTCACTCGCATCATATAGCAAACAGAAACAGTCTAAGTTAAAAGATTGGTATGATGCTTTTGACAGATTGGGGCAACTACTGGCACAATCTACTATCCCCAAGAAAGTAGTGTTCATCGACGAGATGCCATGGATGGATTCTCCACGCTCCAATTTCCTTTCGGCTTTGGAACATTTCTGGAATGGATGGGCTTCCGCCCGCAAGGATATTCTCCTCATCGTTTGCGGCAGTGCTACCTCATGGATTATCAATAAGGTGATAAAAAATCATGGTGGATTGCACAACCGTGTGTCTATCCGTATTCATCTGAAACCGTTTTGCTTAAGGGAATGCGAACTCTATTCTGAAGAAATGGGACTACGCTTTAATCGCCGACAGGTTTTGGAAGGATATATGATCATGGGAGGTGTTCCGTTTTATTGGTCTCAACTGAAACCAGGAATGAGTCTGGCACAGAACATCAACCAGTTGTTTTTCTCAGAGGATGGCAATCTTCGTCACGAGTTTGAAGACTTATACGACTCTTTGTTCAAACAGCCTAAGCCTTATCTCTCGATAGTAGATGCTTTGGCCACCAAGAAAGTTGGAATGACCCGAACAGAAATCTTACGAGCAACCAAATTGACCGACAATGGCAAGTTGACGGAATACTTAGAGAATTTGGAATATTGCGGATTTATCCGAAAATACAATTGCATCGGAATGAAAGCAAAGAATGCCTTGTTCCAGCTAATGGATAATTACACCTTATTTTATTATAAGTTTATCAAGGACAGCTATATCAATGATGCACAATATTGGACCAAGATTACCGGCAAACCCGAGTACAATACGTGGTGCGGTTTGGCTTTTGAACGAGTATGCCTGCAGCATGTGGAGCAAATCAAGGCAAAGCTAGGCATTCAAGGAGTTATCACCACGGTTTATTCTTGGAGTGTAACTGGGAGCAAGGAAAAGCCGGGAGCACAGATCGACTTGCTGATAGACAGGAACGATGACGTCATCAATCTCTGTGAAATCAAATACTCCAAGGCTCCATTTCAGATAACTAATACGATAGATGCGAGTTTACAAAACAAGCGAGAGCGTTTCATCCAAGAAACTGGCACCGAAAAAGCCGTACATCTTACAATGATTACGACCATGGGATTATCCGACAATCCTTATGCCTGGGATGTTCAGTCGGTAGTAACAATGGACGACTTGTTTGTTCCCTAAAAAGTCGTACCTTTGCTATTACAACAAAGTTGTAACACAAAAGGTGTAATGGCATATGACACCAAATAACAAGAAATCGATTTTCGAGTAAGAAAGCATAACTTTCCGGGTAAGAGAGTGTAGCTTCTTCTGCTTTGTCACTAGGCTCGGCAGGCCTGCTGAGCCTAGTCAGCAGATCTGCTTACTGCAGTCAGCACCTCTGCTGAGCCTAGTGGCAATACGTCAAAATCGTACAACATCATACCCTATAGTTGTACAAGCATACACCTTATAATTGTACAACTTCACACCCTATAGTCGTACGACAACAAATCTCGTGTTGTACGACTATGCATGTATAGTTTCCTATGCGTTACAGTTCGTTTGATTTACTCGTCCAACAATCAATATACTCAGTTCGTAAAGTCCATACATTGGCATCATTACCATAAAACACGTGAATAAATCGGGAGGAGTTATCACTGCGGCAACTATACCTATTAGCACAAAGGCATGGCGACGATATTGCTTCATAAAACTTGCCTCCAATATCCCCATTTTTGCTAAGAAAAAAGACAAGACAGGCAATTGGAATACCAACCCCATCATCAATGTTAAGGTAACAAATGTGGAAATATAAGAATCCAGATTGATTTGATTCACCACACTCGTCGCCACCTGATACGTTCCCAAAAAGCGCAAAGCAAATGGAAACAAAACGAAATAACTCATTAATACCCCTAAAATAAACAATAAGTATATAGCTATTGTCACCGACACAGAATATCGGCGTTCGTTCTCATACAGCGCAGGTGCAATGTAGCGATACAACTCTATTATAATATAAGGAGAAACAAGAAGCAATGCCAAATATACAGATGTTGACATATGAACCATAAATTGACTTGTCAACTCTGTATTTATCAACTGTATCGAGTATGGAGCAAAGCGAAAATCTATCTCCAACCACTTCAAGCATTCCTCTATCAGCCGATAAGTGACGAAGTGATTATCACCAGGAGCCAACAATAAACGAAACGTGGTATCCTTTGCACAGAAAATAATAACTGCCAAACATGTCGTAAAAGCTATAATGCGAAAGAGCATCTTGCGGAATACCTCAAGATGCTCCCCGAAAGTCATTAGATTACCATTCTGATTATTTTCCATTCTCTTCCGCTTGTTTTGTTGTTTTCTCGTCCTGGACAGAAGAGTCCTGTTCCGTATTTTGCTTTTGTTGACGAAAGTGAGAAGTTTCCGCATCTGGTTCAGAAGTTTCTTTCATTCCATCCTTGAAGCTACGCACTCCTTGTCCCAACCCCTTCATCATCTCTGGCAATTTCTTACCACCAAAGAGCAGTAACACCAAAGCTGCAATAAGCAGCAATTCGGATGTACCAATCATTAACACTAAATTCATCATAAGCCTATACTACTAAATAGATTTCACACGTATCGAAATTGATTTCCCAGTTGCCGCCCTCAATACTTTCCCATTGATATTTTGCAGCCATTCTATTCCACCAAGACAGGAATTTGATGCCAGTTTCACCTAGATCTTGTACCAATTTCTCATATAAATCAAAATTATCCGCCGTCAAAATCTTGGCTAATTCGTTCAAGCCATTGCGACGCTCGAATAACAACTGTATCTCATTCTTCTCTTCAGGTGTAACCTGACCTACTACCTTTTTTGTTCCCATCATTCTATAATGATTAAAAATTAAACTATGCCCATTCTTTTCTCTCATCAAAAGGGTCAAGATAATTAATTTCCTTGATATCATACCCGGGCAAGAACTCGCCATGCTTGCGGATATTTAGCAACAAATTGCGACTTGCATTACGCTCCAGATGAGCCATTACACATTGTTCATGACTTGGTGTATTCACCTCATACGTCAACTTGCGATTCAACCAAACACAGCGCTTACATTGATAAGCATCACAATGACGGCAAAGTGGAGCATGGTCAAGTTTATACAACTGAGAATTTTTTATATCAAGTCCATTATCCAAGTCCCCAATACTATGCTTCAAGTCTCCCAGTGCATCTTCCTGATTTTCCAGATAGAAAGCCGGACAAATATAAAATTTTCCATCTGGTGCTAACGTGATGGTAGTATCACCTGCACCACAGTTATTCATTCGGTCAAGCATCATTCTATCGGTCAAGAGATTACATTGTATATTTTTACTATTCAAGCAGGCAGTCTCTACCGCTACAGCCAACTTGTTCAAGACTTTTTTATACACAACGAAATCCTCATCACTAAAAGTCTCAACATCTGTCAGTACAACATTCAGACGATCCACTTGTGAGAGCAACGCACACACATTGTCCACCTGCGAGAATAGAGTAAACTTATCTATTCGCAAGACATAAGAGATTCCACGCCTTAATTGAGCGTTTACTGTATCTGCAATACAATCAAATACAATGATATCTCCATCATCAACCTTACAAGCTGGCTGAATATTGATATGGTCAATCGTGTCTATTACTTCAAGATAATCTTGGGGCAACTCATAGCAAGGATAAACAAACTGTATATTCAGATTTTCTTTCATCGCATAGATGATGCCGGCTTTCAATGTACCAAGCGGCATCAAATTACGTTCTTTCGTATCATTTGAATAATGACAGAAAGATACAGATGCATCATCCAATAAAATTACGAGATATCGTATCATTTCTCTTCTCCTTCCTTTTCGAGTTTACGATAAAGTTTGTTCCAATAATAATTATTTGCCCTCACTCTTGCCTTATGCATTTCGCAGATAGCAGTAGCCCGCTGATAAACAGTAGGAGTATCTGCTGCATCATAGTTTTCACCCTGACACCAAGCACATCCCTCTGCCACATCACAATCAATGCATTCTGGTGTAGATTGGGTGCATCTATCCAAAGTCAAGAAAGGACGAAGTTTATTCTTGTCTATTCCATCATGAATGTTACCTATAATCCAAGCTTTCTTACTACGCAAAGAGTATTGGGCAAAACGAGTACAAGGATAGAAATAGCCCTGTGCATCAATGGCGAGCATCATACCAGCTCCGCACCAGTTTTGATTTTGCAGATGGCAATCCATCGGCTTGCCCATGTGCTCAGAAAAGAAAGAACAGGCATAATCCTTGTAATAACTACCATCAATGATAGCGTCAGCAAGTTCCATAAGTTGTTTTTCGAACAACACATCATCACCTTCTTTCCATACATCCTCAAACACACAGTTGATATTCACCTCATGAATACCCAATGAATAAAGATGAAGCACGCTCTCTTTGATATAAGGAATATCCTCACTACTAACCGTAACCTTTGTTCCTGCACCAGGGAACTGTTCTAACCACAACGGAAGATTCTTCACAACATCCTCGTAAGAGCCTTTCTCTTCTTCGGACTTAGGTAGAATTCCCAGCTCCATTTCCTTGTTTTTCCATATACGATTGAGGTCATGCTTTCGCTTGGTACCATCAATAGTAATACCGATACTCAGATGCTCTCGGTTCTTCTTGATGAAACTTTGTACCTTATCAGAACTATAATTAATACCATTCGTAGAGAAAGAGAAACGATAAGAGTTGAACCAATGATGGTTCCTGCGAAACATCTCTACCTTGAGATAATCACATATTTTATCTATCAGGTCTATCTCCAAGAAAGGTTCACCACCGATAAAATCCCATACGACAGAAGTTTCTTGAAAATCTTTTTCATTGTCAAGAATATAATCTATCGCAGTCTTAGCTACCTCCCAAGGCATACGCTCTTTCGAGTTCTTGCCCACGAGGTAGCAATATTTACAAGCTAACTGACAATCCTTCGTAACGATGAAGGTTATATTTTTAGCCGTACCCTCCTGCCATCCTTGATCTCTTTCCTTTATCTTTTCCATTATATTTATCGCAAATGATTCTTACAAGATTCTATACAGCTATACAGACAGGTTCTCTTACAATCTCCATAGCAGCTTCCAAGACAACCCTTATCACAATTATTAGAGCATGACAACTCACAAGATCGACAGGAATTCGTACAATCATCCGTACAAGAATGTTCACAATGTCCTATACAAGAACATTCCCCCGACTATTCATTTTTTGCCAATAAATTCAAAGGCATATTAGATAAAGTAAGCACTCCTAAAAAAGGTAAAGCCCCTTTAAGAGTCTTCTTAAAGAAGTCTCTTCGTGATTTCAATGTTTCATCATTCATATCTTTCCTCGTTTAATTAATAGTCTGAAAATATCAGAAAAGTCAGGCCTATGTGTCCGGCAAAATGTCCCTTGACTTTATTCATATCCTGCTCACCATCCATAATACCTCCAATTCCAGCATTAACTCCAATAAACTTATATATATCATGAGAATATTCTACAAAAGCTCCAACACCGACATCCGTTTTTTCAAACTCCTTAAAATATTGTGGACCTCCATATAAGCTCATTGCCAAGAACTTGTTGAGATGGAAAGAAATACCTGCATTCCAATAGAATTTCTTGTTATTATAAGAAAGTGCATCATACTTCGTATTATATCCAAAACCAAGGGATAAACCTATTACACAGGAAGAAATATAACGTGCTCTCACACCCAATCCACCATAGGGATAACCATAACCTGTATCAATCGTAATACTATTATAATCTACATCCCAACCTTTATAAGTACTATAATCTGAAAGAAATTTGGCAATTTTCTGCGTATTATCAGAACTGCCGTTTCCAACATCATACATAGAACCTCCACCATAAGAAGATTCGACATTACTATCTTCTCTATATTCTTCACTCTCATCTTGTTTTTGGGTAGTTGGGAATAAAGTGGTAAATACATAAGTGCGCACAGTAGTCTTTCCTGTACCTACAGATACACTACCACTAGGGTTCATCAACTTACGTCCTTGGCAATCAAAAGCCTCGAACCAGCTCAAAGATTTCGAAATTCTCACCTCAGAAGTCAGAACGAACTCACCTGCTGATGATTTTATCGTTATAGGAGTACATACATTTCCACCAGCCTTAAATACAGTAACATAATCATTGCCCATTGCTGTCTGACAGACAACAAGCATTATCATAAACAGAAAATGTCTCATAATCAATAATAAAATTAAATGTTAGACTTAACCTCTAGAAGAGCCTCTACAACTGCCCGAGCAGGAAGACTTACAACTGCCCGTACAAGAGGTCTTACATCCATTTGTACAGTTAGAAGCACAATTCAATGTGCAAGTTTGCTGACACACACCTACACACCCCCAACTACAGCCACTCGTAGTACCTCCTCCAGAATATCCACCACTATCATAACTACCATAAGAACTGCCGCTGCTAGATTCTCCTCCAAGAGCATTCAAAATACTATCTTGTAAAACTCCGCAACTAACAAAAGAAGTACTCAATAGAGGCAAAGCTACACTCGCAACCTTTCTGAAGAATTCTCTTCTTGTTTTTAGTTCATTATTGTTCATAATATCTCCGGATTATACTCTGTGGAATAAAACCAAGAAAGAACTCTTTTATTCCACAGAGGGTTTATACTACATTAATAGGTGGAATTTCGTTTACACATTTTACAATGCCACCATCTATCAGTAACCAATAGAGGCTTCTTGCCTTTCCCATTACACTCCTCACATTGACGCCTATATGGAGTACCTGGCTGTAAGACACCCTTTCCTTTACATATACCACATGCAGGCTGAGTATCTACACCATATTTCCAATAAGTACGACTCATTAAAGATAGGGGTTGCTTATGTTGCTCAGTACTACAATAAGAGCAATACTTTGTCTGCAAAACTTCCATGGTTTTCGTAGTCAGCATACCAGGAAAACGAACTTCACTATTTTGACTAGCGAACAACATTACAACACTAACCAAACTAATAAATAAGGTCATGATTATTCTTCTCATAACAAAAAAGTATTATGCCATACAGAACATCCCTAACTAGGCGGTGAATAATAAGTCCTTAGTATAGATACTAAAAAAGACGTGGGAGTCTCTACTTCTCGTCCATCCCAAGTCTCAGGCTCTCGCATTGCCTATGCTCAAAGGATAGACAACACAGATAGCCCACGTCATGACGCATTATAATATACCAACATACAGAACATACTATTGCCATCAAGCAACAATCTGCCCCTATACGTCAGGTTACAATACACCCTTCGTGGACGTTCCAGGTTGTCGTTCTCTTCTTGAGCATATTCAAATTTGCGAGATTTGAGACTCAAAGATAACGTTCCGTAACGTCCTTTACCAGTAAATAACCCACACGCCCATACAACGGGCTAACTGTGAATCGGTGACAAATTTAAGCATTTTTTGTGAAACCACCAAACTTTTATCGAAAAAAGTGATGGGAAAGATGGATTTTTAGAAAGAAAGTACTATCTTTGCAACATATTTCATTAATAAAAGCATCATGAAGCAACTCAACAAGAAATATAACGATGAAGACAATATGCTCGTCAACGATTTGCGCTCCATCGTCAGCAAGGCTCGCAGCAAAGCATTTGCTGCCGTCAATTATTCTCTGGTGGAAAGAAACCGGAGAATTGGACAACGTATTGTGGAAGAAGAACAGAACGGAGCATCACGTGCTGAATACGGAAAGCATGTGATAGAGGTCGCTTCGGCTGCTCTTACAGAGGAATTCGGGAAGGGATTCTCTGAGACAAACATAAGAACTTTCAGAAAACTCTTCCTGATTTTCAACGACTTAGAGATTCAGCAGACACTGTCTGCTGAATCTAATCTTCCAAAACATCAGACACTGTCTGATGAATCTTCTTTGCTACCCCAAAAAGGTCAGACACAGTCTTCCCAATCCGAGTTACGCCTTCTTCCTTGGTCTCATTACGAGCGTCTTATACGAGTAGAAGATAAGAAGGCTCGTGAATGGTATGCAAAGGAGGCATTCGAGCAAGGTTGGAGTTTCAGAACCTTGAACCGCAATATCAACACCTTATATTATGAACGTCTTCTTATGTCAAAGAAGAAGCAGCCAGTCGTTAACGAGATGCAAGACAAGACAAAGGCTTATCAGCAAGACAAGCTAGAATACATCAAATCACCAGTTGTCTTGGAATTTCTTGGATTGCTAGAAGACACATCCCTCGCTGAATCAAAATTAGAGACTGCCATCATCAACAACCTAGAGAAATTCTTGATGGAAATGGGAAAGGGATATGCGCTTGTGGCTCGTCAGCAACATATCCGAACCGAGGAAAACGACTACTACATCGATTTGGTGTTTTACAATTACCTCATCAAATCATTTATTTTGGTCGATTTGAAGGTAAATCGCATCACTTACCAGGATGTAGGACAGATGGATATGTACCTTCAGATGTACGACAAGATGAAAAAAGGACCAGACGACAACCCTACCATCGGCATCATCCTTTGCACCGAGACCGATTCGGATGTGGCACGATACTCTACCCTCGCAAAAAACGACCAGATGTTCGCTGCAAAATACAAGC
>ERZ1035001.925-NODE-925-length-12792-cov-47.559943_pt1 | contig 12792 bp, 6 predicted proteins | sample MGYA00520685_ERZ1035001 | MGnify/ENA primary metagenome ERZ1035001 (study PRJEB33766, sample SAMN09781749) | gut metagenome | biome: gut microbiome | host: Homo sapiens | place: Madagascar | study: EMG produced TPA metagenomics assembly of the PRJNA485056 data set... | reverse complement strand
CTGACTGAGAGTTTACTCACTTAGCCGCGTGTCCACTATTGCTGGGTAAGATCAAACTCGTTTCCAGTAAATGGATATGCCGAAATTCAGAGGGTTCCAGTAACGACATTATTGAAAGCAAACATACGACATTCATTTTGCTGATAACGCTGACGGATAGTGCTTCGCCACAATGTCATTCATCTTATCCACCAGATCCAGTCGCTTGAATGTGATGTGTCCACTGCCTTTCTGAAAGTAGCGAATAGTGAACAACTCATCTTCGAAAATCTGCTGATGCGGATTATCGCGCACAAAATCCATAAACCGGATGGAGACATCATGCCGGTTATCGGGAATGGTCTTCCCATCCAGCAGGTAGAACATCCGTTCCAGATCGGCAAGCTGATCTCGCCGCCAGCCCCAGTTCAGGCTGTAGCCCCATCTGTCATGCTTCACCAGATTGTTAACGATAATCTTCTTACCGAAATAACAGGGATTATTGGTTTTGTAGTCCCAGCTTAACCCTTTAAATACATTGATAATCCCACGTTCGAAAACATCCCGTTTATTGTGGTGGAGTTGTTCAAAGGTACTCAGGATGTTGGCTTCGCTAATAGCCGGGAGATCGCCCTCCTCCAGGTTCTTTGCCCACTGACTGCGGGCTTCGGCATCCATCAGGGTCAACATCCCGGACTTCAGCATGAGATCGCGCCAGATACTGCGGTCGATATTACGGGTGATCACCGGCATTGCTTTGTCGGTTGGTTGCATCAGCCAGCAATCAAAGGCATATCCATTACGCATTGCCCAGGTTCCAGCCGCATCACCGCCAATACTGGATGTCAGGCTGGAGATATCATCCAGTTTTTGGATTAGCGTCGCTATCTGCTTCAGTGCACTATCACGTCCTGTGACGATACGCTCAATATTGGTCGAGCGAATTATCTCGTTGTGATCGGTTAAGACTTCAGCTTCTGTTTGCATAATCTTTCATCCGTAAAAAATACATTCGCCGTTAATAGCTGACGGATTATCCACTAGTGAAAGATTGGGTAAATAATGAGATTGAAAATCGGGAAGATGACTCGCAATAAATTATCTGGTCACCTACGGATGGGCGATGGGCATATAAAGTAGCCTCCTGACGCAAGCGGTGATGCTGAATAAGATGCACTAACAATCTGGTACTGAATCCCCTCCTCACCGTCATACAAATCTGAAAAACCAAACAACTTCCGGTAAAATCCCGGCAAAAGCCGACGTTAAAAACACATTCAAAGGATAAAAAATGACCAGTCTTCAGCAGCGCGCGGAGCTTCATCGCCAGATCTGGCAAATTGCTAACGATGTCAGAGGTTCGGTCGATGGATGGGATTTTAAGCAGTACGTTCTGGGCGCGCTTTTCTACCGTTTTATCAGCGAAAATTTTTCCAGCTATATTGAAGCCGGTGATGACAGCATCTGTTATGCGAAACTTGATGACAGCGTAATTACTGATGACATTAAAGACGATGCCATCAAAACCAAAGGCTACTTCATCTACCCAAGTCAGCTTTTCTGCAACGTAGCTGCGAAAGCAAATACCAATGACAGACTGAATGCAGATTTAAACAGCATCTTCGTTGCTATCGAAAGTTCTGCTTACGGTTATCCTTCAGAAGCTGACATCAAAGGTTTGTTTGCTGATTTCGATACCACCAGTAACCGCCTGGGTAATACCGTTAAGGATAAAAATGCCCGCCTGGCCGCGGTTCTGAAAGGGGTTGAAGGGTTAAAGCTTGGCGACTTTAACGAACATCAGATTGACCTGTTCGGCGATGCCTATGAGTTCCTGATTTCTAACTATGCGGCGAATGCCGGTAAGTCCGGCGGCGAGTTCTTTACACCGCAGCACGTCTCTAAGCTGATTGCACAACTGGCTATGCACGGGCAGACCCACGTTAACAAAATCTACGACCCGGCCGCAGGTTCCGGTTCGCTGTTGTTGCAGGCTAAAAAACAGTTTGATGACCATATCATCGAAGAAGGTTTTTTTGGTCAGGAGATCAACCATACGACCTATAACCTGGCGCGTATGAACATGTTTTTGCACAACATCAACTACGACAAGTTTGATATCAAGCTGGGCAATACGCTGACTGAGCCGCACTTCAGAGATGAAAAACCGTTTGATGCCATCGTTTCTAATCCACCGTATTCGGTGAAATGGATTGGCAGCGATGACCCGACGCTGATTAACGATGAGCGTTTTGCCCCGGCTGGCGTTCTGGCCCCCAAATCAAAAGCTGACTTCGCCTTTGTACTACATGCGCTGAACTTTCTTTCTGCCAAAGGTCGTGCTGCGATTGTTTGCTTCCCGGGTATTTTTTACCGTGGCGGCGCGGAGCAGAAAATCCGTCAGTATCTGGTCGATAATAACTATGTAGAAACCGTGATTTCACTGGCACCAAACCTGTTCTTTGGAACCACCATTGCCGTAAACATTCTGGTGCTGTCTAAACATAAAACGGATACCAAAGTTCAGTTTATTGATGCCAGCGAACTGTTCAAAAAAGAGACTAACAACAACATTCTGACCGATGCCCATATAGAAAAAATTATGCAGGTATTTGCCAGCAAAGAAGATGTTGCTCATCTGGCGAAATCTGTCGCGTTTGAAGCCGTTGTCGCGAATGACTATAACCTGTCAGTGAGCAGCTATGTGGAAGCGAAAGATACTCGCGAAATTATCGATATCGCTGAGTTGAATGCAGAACTGAAAACCACGGTCAGCAAAATCGACCAGTTGCGTAAAGATATTGATGCGATTGTGGCTGAAATTGAAGGCTGCGAGGTGCAGAAATGAGCGAGTTGAGTTATCTGGAAAAATTGCTGGATGGGGTTGAGGTTGAGTGGAAAACTCTTGAGGATATAACTTTACGAACTAGTAATATTAAATGGCGAGAGGTTATTCGTTCCTATAGATATATAGATTTAACTTCAGTTGATATAGCGACAAAAAAAATAACTGAGACAACAGAAATTACAAAAAATAATGCACCGAGCAGAGCTCAAAAACTTGTAGATGAAAATGACGTAATTTTTGCAACAACTCGCCCTACACAACAGCGATTCTGTTTAATTGATAGCGAATACGCTGGTGAGGTAGCAAGTACCGGGTACTGTATTTTACGAGCAAAACAAGATCAGGTTTTACCTAAATGGATTTTACATTGGATTTCAACTTCTGATTTCAAAAAACATGTCGAAGAAAATCAAAGTGGCTCTGCATATCCTGCGATTTCTGACTCAAAAGTGAAGGAGTGTCTAATCCCAATCCCCTGCCCGGACAATCCGGAAAAATCCCTTGCCATCCAGTCTGAAATTGTTCGGATTCTGGATAAATTTACTGCACTTACCGCTGAGCTTACCGCTGAGCTTAACATGCGTAAAAAACAGTACAACTACTATCGCGACCAGTTGTTGAGTTTTGATAACGAAGATGTTCCACATTTACCTATGGGGCAAAAGGATATTGGAGAGTTTATCCGGGGTGGTACTTTTCAGAAAAAAGACTTTATGGATGCAGGTGTAGGATGCATACACTATGGTCAAATCTATACGTATTACGGAACATACGCAAAAAAAACAAAAACACATATTTCAGCCACACTTGCAAAAAAATGCAAGAAGGCTCAAAAGGGAAATTTGATTATCGCAACTACTAGTGAGAATGATGAGGATGTATGTAAAGCCGTTGCATGGTTAGGCAGTGAAGATATAGCAGTAAGCAGTGATGCCTGTATTTACAAACATAATTTAAACCCTAAGTATGTTTCATATTTTTTTCAAACAGAACAATTCCAAAATCAAAAAAGACAGTATATTACTGGCGCAAAAGTTCGGCGCGTAAATGCTGATAATTTATCTAAAATATTAATTCCAGTCCCTTCTATGGAGATACAGGAACGTATAGTATCCATTCTCGATAAATTCGACACCCTGACCAACTCCATCACCGAAGGTCTCCCGCGTGAAATCGCGTTGCGCCAGAAACAATACGAGTACTATCGTGATTTACTGTTCAGTTTCCCAAAACCTGAAACTGTCAGTAATTAATTGACCGTTGCTACCGACCGGGCCACCTTAACATCCGGTCTGTATATAGACTATTTTTTACGTGCCGGAAGTCACCCTTAACTCCCTTCCGGCCCTTGCCAGACGGCACAAAGGATGCGCTATGACTCATCAGACACACACCATTGCTGAATCCAATAACTTTATCGTCCTTGATAAGTACATCAAAGCTGAGCCAACAGGCGACAGCTACCAGAGCGAGTCGGATCTGGAACGGGAACTGATTCAGGACCTGCGAAATCAGGGCTATGAATTTATATCCGTAAAATCACAGTCGGCGATGCTGGCCAACGTTCGGGAACAGCTTCAGAACCTCAATGGTGTGGTGTTTAATGACAGCGAGTGGCGGCGTTTCACGGAGCAATATCTGGACAACCCGAGTGATGGCATTCTGGATAAGACCCGTAAAATCCATATCGACTATATTTGCGACTTTATTTTTGATGACGAGCGTCTTGAGAACATCTATTTGATAGATAAAAAGAATCTCATGCGCAATAAGGTGCAGATTATCCAGCAGTTTGAACAGGCGGGTTCTCATGCTAACCGTTATGACGTCACGATCCTGGTTAATGGCTTACCACTGGTACAAATCGAACTGAAAAAGCGCGGCGTGGCGATTCGTGAGGCTTTCAACCAGATACATCGTTACAGTAAAGAGAGTTTTAACAGCGAAAATTCCCTGTTTAAGTATCTGCAACTGTTTGTCATTTCTAACGGCACCGATACCCGTTACTTTGCCAACACGACAAAGCGCGATAAAAACAGTTTTGACTTCACCATGAACTGGGCGAAATCAGACAACACGTTGATTAAAGACCTCAAAGATTTTACCGCTACCTTTTTCCAGAAACATACTCTGCTTAATGTTCTGGTGAACTACAGCGTGTTCGATGTTAGCCAAACGCTACTAGTGATGCGACCGTACCAGATTGCCGCCACTGAGCGTATCTTATGGAAAATCAACAGTTCCTATAAAGCGAAAAACTGGTCTAACCCCGAAAGCGGTGGATTTATCTGGCACACAACCGGTTCTGGTAAAACCCTGACCAGCTTTAAAGCCGCACGTCTGGCAACAGAACTGGACTTTATTGATAAAGTTTTCTTTGTGGTCGACAGGAAAGACCTCGATTACCAGACCATGAAGGAATATCAGCGTTTTTCGCCAGATAGTGTTAACGGCTCGGAAAATACCGCAGGTCTTAAACGAAATCTGGATAAGGACGATAACAAAATTATCGTCACCACTATTCAGAAACTTAATAACCTGATGAAAGCAGAAAGCGACCTGCCTGTATACAATCAGCAAGTGGTGTTTATATTTGATGAATGCCACCGCAGCCAGTTTGGAGAAGCGCAGAAAAATCTGAAGAAGAAATTCAAACGCTATTATCAGTTTGGTTTTACCGGCACACCTATTTTCCCGGAAAACGCTTTAGGCTCAGAAACAACCGCCAGCGTATTTGGTCGTGAATTGCATTCGTATGTGATTACCGATGCGATTCGTGATGAAAAAGTGCTCAAATTCAAGGTAGACTATAACGATGTGCGGCCACAGTTTAAGTCTTTAGAGACAGAAACCGACGAGAAAAAACTGAGTGCGGCTGAAAATCAACTGGCGTTCCTTCATCCCATGCGTATTCAGGAAATCACGCAATATATCCTGAACAACTTCCGCCAGAAAACCCACCGTACTTTCCCTGGTTCCAAAGGTTTTAATGCCATGCTGGCAGTAAGCAGCGTGGATGCTGCAAAAGCCTATTATGCGACGTTTAAACGGTTACAAGAGGAAGCAGCTAATAAATCGGCTACCTATAAACCGCTGCGTGTTGCGACAATCTTCTCCTTTGCCGCTAATGAAGAACAAAATGCCATTGGTGAAATTTCCGATGAAACTTTTGATACCAGCGCAATGGACAGCAGTGCTAAAGAGTTTCTGGATGCTGCAATTCGTGAATATAACGACCATTTTCAAATGAATTTCAGTACTGATAGCAAGGGTTTTCAGAACTACTATCGGGACCTGGCTCAGCGGGTTAAAAATCAGGATGTTGACTTGTTAATCGTCGTGGGGATGTTTTTAACCGGCTTCGATGCTCCAACATTGAACACGCTATTCGTCGATAAAAACTTGCGTTTTCACGGCCTGATGCAGGCATTTTCCCGCACCAACCGCATTTATAACGCCACTAAAACCTTCGGTAACATCGTCACTTTCCGGGATCTGGAACGCTCAACCATTGATGCCATAACGCTGTTTGGTGATAAAAATACCAAAAATGTGGTGTTAGAAAAGAGTTATGCAGAGTATATGGAAGGCTTTACTGATGCTGCCACTGGTGAAGCTAAACGCGGCTTTATGGCAGTAGTTTCAGAACTGGAACAACGGTTCCCTGACCCTGCCAATATTGAAAGTGAAAAAGAGAAGAAAGACTTCGTAAAACTATTTGGTGAATACCTGCGTGCCGAGAACATCCTGCAAAACTATGATGAATTTGCCACGCTGAAAGCCCTGCAACAAATCGATCTTAGTGATCCTGTTGCAGTAGAAAAATTCAAAGCAGAACATTATGTGGATGATGAAAAGCTCGCTGAATTGCAAATAATTCGTCTCCCTGCTGATCGTAAGATTCAGGATTATCGTTCAGCCTATAACGATATTCGTGACTGGCAGCGCCGTGAGAAAGAAGCTGACAAAAAAGAAAAATCAACCACCGACTGGGATGACGTGGTTTTTGAGGTCGATTTGCTGAAGTCTCAGGAAATAAACCTGGATTATATCCTTGGACTGATTTTCGAACACAACAGACAAAACAAAGGTAAGGGCGAAATGACCGAAGAGGTCAAACGCTTAATTCGTTCGAGCCTTGGGAACCGTGCCAAAGAAGGATTGGTGGTCGATTTTATTCAGCAAACGAACCTGGATGATTTGCCGGATAAAGCCAGCATCATTGACGCGTTCTTTACCTTTGCTCAACGCGAACAGCAACGTGAAGCAGAAGCATTGATCAAAGAAGAAAATCTCAATGAAGAGGCGGCGAAACGCTATATTCGCACGTCTTTAAAACGCGAATACGCCACCGAAAATGGCACGGAATTAAACGAGACATTGCCAAAACTCAGTCCGTTAAATCCGCAATATAAGACGAAAAAACAGACGGTTTTCCAGAAGATCGTCGCGTTTATTGAGAAGTTTAAAGGTGTAGGCGGGCAGATATAATGTATTAATCCGAACCTGATCTGGCAGATAGCTGTCAGATCAGGACTAAGCTAATACAAATTAATATCGAACCGAAAATACCAACGCCTGTACCAACATTTTTCGTTTGCGATGGGTTGGAATTGGTCAGCCCTGAGAGAGTTAAAATAGCGAGAAAGATAGGTAACTAATGGATCCCAGACACAAAAAAAGCCGCCCTTGAGCGACTCGATTTGCATACGATGTGGTGCCGAAGGCCGGACTCGAACCGGCACGTATTTCTACGGTTGATTTTGAATCAACTGCGTCTACCGATTTCGCCACTTCGGCACTGAAGAGGTATGCGGAAAACGTTGTGGATTATACCTGTCGCACGCCACCATGCAAGCGCCAGCTTGCTCGCACCTCGCTAAGTGCTGAAATTTTCAGCATTGCATACAGCGATGTGTAACCTTTGTCACACTCCAGGCACCCGCCCTGCCATGCTCTACACTTCCCAAACAACACCAGAGAAGGACCAAAAAATGTCGATGATAAAAAGCTATGCCGCAAAAGAAGCGGGCGGCGAACTGGAAGTTTATGAGTACGATCCCGGTGAGCTGAGGCCACAAGATGTTGAAGTGCAGGTGGATTACTGCGGGATCTGCCATTCCGATCTGTCGATGATCGATAACGAATGGGGATTTTCACAATATCCGCTGGTTGCCGGGCATGAGGTGATTGGGCGCGTGGTGGCACTCGGGAGCGCCGCGCAGGATAAAGGTTTGCAGGTCGGTCAGCGTGTCGGAATTGGCTGGACGGCGCGTAGCTGTGGTCACTGCGACGCCTGTATTAGCGGTAATCAGATCAACTGCGAGCAAGGTGCGGTGCCAACAATTATGAATCGCGGCGGTTTTGCCGAGAAGTTGCGTGCAGACTGGCAATGGGTGATCCCACTGCCGGAAAATATCGACATTGAATCTGCCGGGCCGCTGTTGTGCGGCGGTATCACGGTCTTTAAACCACTGTTGATGCACCATATCACTGCTACCAGCCGCGTTGGGGTAATTGGTATTGGCGGGCTGGGGCATATCGCTATAAAACTTCTGCACGCAATGGGATGCGAGGTGACGGCCTTTAGTTCTAATCCGGCGAAAGAGCAGGAAGTACTGGCGATGGGTGCCGATAAAGTGGTGAATAGCCGCGATCCGCAGGCACTCAAAGCACTGGCGGGGCAGTTTGATCTCATTATCAACACCGTCAACGTCAGCCTCGACTGGCAGCCTTATTTTGAGGCGCTGACCTATGGCGGTAATTTCCATACGGTCGGTGCGGTTCTCACGCCGCTGTCTGTTCCGGCCTTTACGTTAATTGCGGGCGACCGCAGCATCTCTGGTTCTGCTACCGGCACGCCTTATGAGCTGCGTAAGCTGATGCGCTTTGCCGCCCGCAGCAAGGTTGCACCGACCACCGAATTGTTCCCGATGTCGAAAATTAACGACGCCATCAAGCATGTGCGCGACGGTAAGGCGCGTTACCGCGTGGTTCTGAAAGCCGACTTCTGATCCCTTTGCCGGGTGCCTGTCGCCCGGCGTTTAAATCTCTTTGGAAGGCGTCTCGCAATCTGCTGAATTTAGCGGTGAAGAGTGCGCAGCCGTTGCCTATACTCCAGGCAGGAAACTGGAGGATATCTCATGAGCGAACCCCTGTTAATTGCCCGCACGTCGGACACAGAACTGTTTTTATTGCCGGGAATGGCGAATCGTCACGGGCTGATTACTGGCGCAACGGGGACGGGTAAAACTGTCACGCTGCAAAAACTGGCGGAGTCTCTATCGGAAATCGGTGTTCCGGTGTTTATGGCCGATGTGAAAGGCGATCTGACCGGCATCGCGCAGGCAGGAACGGCATCGGAAAAACTACTCGCAAGGCTTAAAAATATCGGCGTCAATGACTGGCAACCGCATGCTAATCCGGTGGTGGTGTGGGATATCTTTGGCGAGAAAGGCCATCCGGTGCGGGCGACGGTTTCGGATCTGGGGCCGCTGTTGCTGGCGCGGCTGTTGAATCTCAACGATGTGCAATCTGGCGTGCTGAATATCATCTTCCGTATTGCTGACGATCAGGGATTGTTGCTGCTCGACTTTAAAGATCTGCGGGCGATTCAGTACATCGGCGATAACGCCAAATCTTTCCAGAATCAGTACGGTAATATCAGTAGCGCATCGGTTGGTGCCATCCAGCGCGGACTGTTGTCGCTGGAACAGCAAGGCGCAGCACACTTCTTTGGCGAGCCGATGCTGGATATCAAAGACTGGATGCGCACCGATACCAACGGTAAAGGCGTTATCAATATCCTCAGCGCCGAGAAGCTTTATCAGATGCCGAAACTGTACGCCGCCAGCCTGCTGTGGATGCTTTCAGAGTTGTATGAACAATTGCCGGAAGCAGGCGATCTGGAGAAACCAAAACTGGTGTTTTTCTTCGACGAGGCACATCTGCTGTTTAACGATGCACCGCAGGTACTGCTGGATAAGATTGAGCAGGTGATACGGCTTATTCGCTCAAAAGGCGTAGGCGTCTGGTTCGTTTCGCAAAACCCGTCTGATATTCCGGATAATGTGCTCGGGCAGCTCGGTAATCGCGTTCAACACGCTTTGCGTGCTTTTACGCCCAAAGATCAGAAAGCGGTAAAAGCTGCGGCGCAAACCATGCGGGCCAATCCGGCATTTGATACCGAAAAGGCAATCCAGGAACTGGGGACCGGCGAGGCGTTAATCTCGTTTCTTGATGTGAAAGGAAGTCCTTCAGTGGTGGAACGGGCGATGGTGATTGCGCCTTGTTCGCGGATGGGACCGGTGACGGAAGATGAGCGTAATGGCTTGATTAATCACTCCCCGGTGTATGGCAAGTACGAGGATGACGTGGACCGGGAATCCGCCTATGAGATGTTGCAAAAAGGCGTACAGGCAAGCGCCGAGCAGCAAAATAATCCCCCCGCGAAAGGGAAAGAGGTGGCGGTGGATGACGGCATTCTTGGTGGATTAAAGGATATTTTGTTTGGCACTACCGGACCACGCGGCGGGAAGAAAGATGGTGTGGTGCAAACAATGGCGAAAAGCGCCGCCCGCCAGGTGACGAATCAGATTGTACGCGGGATGTTGGGGAGTTTGCTGGGGGGAAGAAGAAGGTAAGTCAGGTGCGGTCTGTGCCCCTCACCCTAACCCTCTCCCCAAAGGGGCGAGGGGACCGATCGAACTCGTATTTGACTTTATCAACAATGTGAAAGGGAGCTTTCGCTCCCTTGCTTGGTTACGATTTTCTCATTAACAGCCACAGGCTGATTAAGAAGAAGCTGGCGCTTGGCAACAGTGCGCCGATGATCGGCGGGATGCCATAAACCAACGTCAACGGGCCGAAGATCTGGTCCAGTACGTAGAAGACAAAACCGAAGCTGATACCGGTGACCACACGCACGCCCATCGGTACGCTACGCAGTGGGCCAAAGATGAACGACAGCGCCATCAGCATCATCACCGCCACGGATAGCGGCTGGAAGATTTTGCTCCACATGTTGAGCTGATAACGTCCAGCGTCCTGACCGCTCGACTTCAGATACTTCACGTAGTTGTGCAAACCGCTGATTGAGAGTGCATCCGGGTCCAGCGCCACCACGCCCAGTTTGTCTGGCGTGAGGTTGGTTTTCCAGGTGCCGCTCACCGTCTGCGAACCGGTAATCTGTTTCGGATTGGTCAGATCAGATTCATCAACCTGCGACAGACGCCAGACTTTATGTTCCGGGTCAAACTTCGCAGTAGCGGCATAGCGTACGGATTGCAGACGACGATTCTCGTTAAAGGCATAAATGCTGATGCCACCTAACTCTTCGTCACCTTTAACCCGCTCAATGTAGACGAAGTTGTTGCCATCTTTCGCCCATAAGCCTTGCTGGGTAGAGAGCAACGAGCCGCCGTACATCGCCTGCGCACGGTAGTTACGCGCCATCTGCTCGCCCTGCGGCGCGACCCATTCGCCAATCGCCATCGTCAGCAAGACCAGCGGAATGGCGGTTTTCATCACCGACAGCGCCACCTGCATACGGGTAAAACCAGAAGCCTGCATCACCACCAGTTCGCTGCGCTGCGCCAGCATCCCAAGACCAAGCAACGCCCCAAGCAGAGCCGCCATCGGGAAGAAGATTTGCACATCTTTCGGCACGCTCAGCAAGGTATACATTCCTGCGCCTAACGCGTCGTAACTCCCCTGCCCGGCTTTTTTCAGCTGATCGACAAACTTGATAATGCCCGACAGCGACACCAGCATGAACAGCGTCATCATGATGGTGGTGAAAATAGTTTTACCGATATAGCGGTCAAGTACGCCAAAAGGTTGCATCACACCGCTCCTTTACGCGAAAAACTGGCGCGCAGGCGGCGGACCGGCACGGTGTCCCAAAGGTTGAGAACAATCGCCAAAGCCAGATAAATCAGGTTAACGGTCCACATCCACAGCGTCGGGTCCAGCTTACCTTTACCGCCGTTCGATTTCAGGGAGGTCTGGATCAGGAAGAACAACAGATACAGCAGCATGGCTGGCAGCATCGATAGTACGCGCCCCTGACGCGGGTTAACCACGCTCAGCGGTACGACCATAAGTGCCATCATAAACACGGTGAACACCAACGTGATACGCCAGTTCAGTTCTGCGCGAGCACGATCGGTGTCAGTGTTCCACAATGTGCGCATGTCCATCTGGTCGGTATCGTTCGGGTCGAGCGCCACCGCCTGGTGACCAATGATCGCCTGATAATCCTGGAAATCCGTAATGCGGAAATCACGTAACAGTGCAGTGCCTTCGAAGCGCGTTCCCTGGTTGAGAGTGACGACCTGGGAGCCGTCGCGCAGCTGGGTTAAATGTCCGGAATCGGCCACCACCACAGAAGGACGTGCATTACCTTTTGGTCGAATTTGCGCGAGGAACACATCTTTGAAATCGCTGCCGTCAACGCTTTCGATGAACAGCACCGAACTGCCATTAGTCGCTTGCTGGAATTGCCCTTGCGCCAGCGCCGCCATGCCAGGGTTCGCTTTCGCTTCTGCTAACACTTCATCCTGATGACGCGATGACCACGGTCCCGCCCACATCACGTTAACCGCCGCGACGATTGCCGTGAATACCGCAAGGATCATTGCCGCTTTCACCAGAACCGCTTTGCTCAGGCCGCAGGCATGCATTACCGTAATTTCACTTTCGGTATACAGTTTGCCCAGCGTCATCAGCAGCCCGAGGAACAGGCTTAATGGCAGGATAAGCTGCGCCATTTCCGGCACGCCCAACCCGAGAAGGGAGAGCACCAGATTCGCCGGAATATCGCCGTCAACCGCTGCGCCGAGGATCCTCACTAACTTTTGACAGAAGAAGATCAAAAGCAAGATGAAGAGTATCGCCAGCTGGCTTTTGAGCGTCTCCCGCACCAGATATCTTATGATTATCACTTTAAATACGCCCGTAAAAAC
>ERZ1035001.922-NODE-922-length-12810-cov-5.123873_pt1 | contig 12810 bp, 10 predicted proteins | sample MGYA00520685_ERZ1035001 | MGnify/ENA primary metagenome ERZ1035001 (study PRJEB33766, sample SAMN09781749) | gut metagenome | biome: gut microbiome | host: Homo sapiens | place: Madagascar | study: EMG produced TPA metagenomics assembly of the PRJNA485056 data set... | reverse complement strand
GATGGAAGCTTGACGAGGTCCATGAGTTAATTAATAGCCTTATTTAGCAAACGTTATACTAGGCCGGATTTGGGTTACAGCGTGAGTTCGGGCGAAATGCCGTCTGCCGCACCGGCGGCTCTCACGGTCACCGGCGACAGCGTCTTTGTCATCGGCGACCGTCTTCTTTCAGCCTACGGCAAAGATCAAAAGGGCCTCAACAGTCTTTTAGCGCAGGGGGCTCTCGCCAAACCCGGCACCCGTGCGGTGTTTGTGAGCGACGGCACCGCGGAATCTCAGATCAAAGACGCAGGGGTTGCGCTGGAGGTCGGTGTCACCGAAACCGACCCGGCAGCGGACGCGGGCTTTACCGGGATCCGCATCGGCTCAGCCGGACGGTGGCTTCTGGACGCTTCGGGCCTAACAACAACGCGGGCATCTGCTGACCTAAAAAGCGTGACGGCTCTGACCGGAGCGCACCTTGTGATCACCGGCTGGGATGGTAAAAACCCCTTAAACCTCACGCTTGATCAGTCCTGGACCGATGATATGGTGACCATCACGGGCACGCGTTTCTGGGGTGACTTCACGATCGAAAACGGCACGCTTGCCGTTACACGGCGCTACTGGAAGGATGCGGCGGGGTTAAAAGCCCGGGCGCTTGCGGGACGCGTGGAGACGATTCTGGACGCCAAGCCCGAGGCTAACCTCGCGCTTTACGGTGCTGGTCACAGCTACATCAACGATCTTTTTGACGGTAAGGGCGCCACAGGGCACAGTGTTGAGACCGCAGCTTCGGCGGAGCTTGACTCCTCGGCTTTTATGCCCGCGGCCTTTGGCCTCGTGCAGACCGCGCAGCGCATGCAGACAACGGCGCATGACATGTTGCTTTCCCACGACGTGAGGCAAAACGGGCTTCTTACCGAAACGAACAAATACTGGTGGGCGGACGTGAGAACCGGCCGCTTTGATTCGGGCGACATGGTTTCGGGCTACGACTGGACGTATGAGGCTGACATCACGAGCGGAATCCTCGGCCTGGACTGGCATTTCTCCGACAAATGGGCCGTCACCGTCGCGATGAGTGCGGCTACGGCCGATATCGACAACAACGGCTTTGTGATTGACGGCTTTACTGCGGAGAACACCGCGGCCGGCGCCGGTGCTGCGCTTTTTTATGATGCGGGAACCTGGGGAACGGTGACGGCAGCCGTTACCTATACGGCCGCTCAGGGCGAAGCCAAAAAAGTCGAAGTGGAGCGCCGCTTTATCACGGAACCCGAAATAAAGAGCCTCACGGCGGGATTTGAATGGCGGGCCGTACCGTACGGGACGCCGGATTTGTGGTGGCAGCCTGCGGCGTCTGTTTCCTATAACACCGCCAAAGTCAGTGACGGGGCCGTGCGGATTAACGGCGGAACCGCTGTTTCGGGAACCGCCTTTGAAACGGAAACGGAGAAACTTCAGTGGATGAGCTTCAGAGCAGGGCTTAAAGCTGCGGGGAGCTGGTCCTACAGCTACTTTACGCTCACGCCCTCGGCGGAACTTTCGGCCGAAATAAATACCGGAGACACTGACTGGAATATCACGAGCCGCCTTGCCAACGATACCGTCACCTCGTCCGTTACTTTTAACGGTGTGCCGCAGTGGCGGCTGGCCGCTTCGGCGGGATTTGGACTTGCAACTTCCCGGCAGATTGAAGAAACCGAGGGCGGCATTTTCGGGTTCGGCGCCAAACCCACCGGCAACCTCATTCCTGTTTACTGGACGCTGGGCGTTAAGGCCGGAGGTGAAGTCGCTCAATGCGGTATGAAGGGCGTCTGGGCGGCGCTTACCTACCGGGCGCTTTTCTGACGAGGGGGCCGACGTGCCCGATACGTTCGGCAACACTGCGGGCACAAAGAAAGTAAAGCTTTGCGGGTTGAGTCGGTACAATTAAAAAGTCTGTTTTCCAAGACCGCAGGCGGCCGACATTTTCCCGGGCCGCCCGCGTTTTTCCCGGATTAGAGTCTCAAGATGTCTGAAGTCACGCAAACCACTGATACCCCCGCAGCTGAAGTGACCGGGACGCCTGACTGGCGTCTCGCGCGCCGTCTGGTGGAGCCCCTTTACCGTGAGCAAAAGCTCTTTACGGGAGAAGACCGCCTCACGCACGCCGACGGCATGGCCGACATTCTGCGCGGGGTGCGCGACGATGATGAGCTTCTCTGTGCGGCTTACCTCTTTGACGTCGCCGACTGCGTGCATGACTCCGAAGAGTGGATTGAAAAAACGTTCGGACCGGTGGTGCTGCAGCTTGTCACTGACCTGCAGCGCCTGGTGAACGTAAGCCAGCGGGCGCGAAGCGACAAACGGGACGTCTATCAGCCCGAAGCCTTAAGACGCATGCTTTTGGCGATGTGCCACGATCTGCGCGTGGTGATTCTGAGGCTTGCAAGCCGCCTGCAGACGCTTCGGTGGTTTGCGGCGTCCGGAGCACCGCAGGCCGCCGAATACGGGCGCGAAACGCTCGCGCTTTATTCGCCCTTGGCAAACCGCCTCGGTATCTGGCAGATGAAGTGGGAGCTTGAAGACCTGGGGCTTCGCTTTACCGAACCCAAGATCTACGAAGAAATCTCCCGGGAACTTGATGAAACCCGCGAGCAGCGCCTCAAGTTCATGCAGGACTGCGTCGACAAGATCCGGATTCTTTTGCGGGAAGAGGGGATTCAGGCCGAGGTAAGCGGCCGCCCCAAGCACATCTATTCGATTTACAAAAAGATGGTGCGTAAGCACCTGCGCTTTGACCAGCTTTTTGATATCCGCGCCATGCGCATCATCGTGGACACGGTGGAGCACTGCTATCAGGTCCTCTCCATCGTGCAGAAGCACTTCACGGTTTTAAGTAAAGAGTATGACGACTACATCGCGCACCCGAAACCCAACGGGTACCAGTCGCTGCATACGGTGGTGACTGACCCCTCGGGAAAACCGGTCGAAATTCAGATCCGCACGCGAGCGATGCATGAATTTGCAGAACTTGGTGTGGCCGCGCACTGGCGATACAAGGAAACCGGAAACTCCAACAAGGATAAGGGCGCGGAAGCCGAAGAGCAGCGTGTGGCGTGGCTGAGGCAGATTCTTGCCTGGCACAGTGACGTGGAGCCTCCGAAGGCCGAGGGCCTTGCTGACGACCACGTCTACGCCTTAACACCGCAGGGGCGGGTGGTGGAACTCCCGGCGGGCGCTACGCCCATCGACTTTGCCTACCAGGTGCACACCGAACTCGGTCACCGCTGCAGGGGCGCCAAGGTTAACGGCGCCATGGTCCCCTTAAACACGAAGCTTGTGACCGGGCAGACCGTGGAAATCATCGCGGTGAAAACGGGCGGTCCCTCGCGCGACTGGCTTAACCCCGAACTCGGATTTGCCGTCTCCCCGAGAACGCGCACCAAAGTGCGTCAGTGGTTTAACGCGCAGACACTGCGGGAGCAGACCGATGCGGGCCGCGAAAGGCTCGATAAGGAACTCGCGCGCCTCGGGAAAACCGCTGTGAAGCTTGAGGATCTTGCAAAGCGCCTCGGGTTTGACTCGGTCAATGACCTCTGCATTGCCTTCGCGAAAGAGGAGCTCAGCCCCCGCTCAATCGAGCAGGCCCTGCAGCCGCAGAAAACAAACAATGAGCCCGAACCCGACGTGCTTGTGCGTAATGCCAAAAAGGGCGGCAAGGACAACGTGCTCGTTGTGGGGATGGGGTCACTTATGACGCAGCTTGCGCGCTGCTGCCATCCGGCGCCTCCGGACGAAATCATCGGGTTTGTGACGCGCGGGCGCGGTGTGACGATTCACCGCATGGACTGCCCCAACGTCAAAAATCTGTCCGCCAACGAACACGAACGTATGATCGAAGTGAGCTGGGGGCACTCGGCTGAGGCGGTTTATCCCGTCGACATCTTCGTGGTGGCGCAGGACCGCGTGGGCCTTATTAAGGACATTTCCGAAATCTTCATGCGCGAAAAGCAGAACATCATCGGCATGAACACGATGAATGTGAAGGGCGACGCCCACATGCGGTTTTCGGTGGAAGTGCATGATTCAAGTGACCTCGTGCGCTCGCTTGCCGCCTTAAGAGAACTTCCGGGCGTGATGAGTGCGCGCCGCGCGTAAGAGGTCAAAAATTAAGAAGCATTCAAAATCAGGGAGTTAAACAAAACAAGGTAAAATACCAAGTTTGCTGGTTTGCAATTTTGTTTTTGCCTCTGTATAGTTCGCGTCTCTCTCAGGCACGTAGCTCAGTTGGTTAGAGCATCACCTTGACATGGTGGGGGTCGTTGGTTCGAGTCCAATCGTGCCTACCAGAATTTTCAGGAGACAGGAAAAGTGTCCTACAGTTTGTTGATATCTGAGACAACAAACACCCGTAAGCTTTAAGTCTGCGGGCGGCGCGAATCCTTCTTCTCTACAAAAAGTGCGGCTCACGGGCCGCACTTTTTTTTGGACTGAAAAAACACTATCGGCTGCGTCACGTGGCGCAACGGATAAAGGAGTCAAAATGATTACGGTGACGTTGCCCGACGCCTCGCGCCGGGAGTATGAAGCGGGCGTGACGGTGGCCGATGTGGCGCAGTCAATCGGCGCAGGGCTCGCGAAGGCCGCCCTCTGCGGCAAGGTTGACGGTAAGCTCGTCGATCTGTCCTATAAGCTCGAAAAGGATGCGTCGGTGGCGATTGTCACCGCCAAGGACCCCGAAGGGCTTGAGCTTTTGCGCCACTCGACCGCCCACCTCATGGCGCAGGCTGTCAAAGAACTGTATCCGACGGCGGAAGTGACGATCGGACCCGCCATTGAAAACGGCTTTTACTACGACTTTAAGTACGAACGTCCCTTTACGCCCGAAGACCTCACCGCGATTGAAGCGCGCATGCATGAACTCGCGAAAAAGGATATTCCGGTCGAACGTTTCGTGATGGACCGTGACGAAGCCGTGAAGTACTTCAAGGGCCTCGGAGAACACTACAAGGCCGAGATCATCGCCGGTATCCCGCAGGGCGAAACGATTTCGCTCTACCGCCAGGGCGACTTCACCGACCTCTGCCGCGGGCCTCACGTACCGTCAACCGGCAAACTCAAGGTCTTTAAGCTCATGAAGGTCGCGGGTGCCTACTGGAGGGGCGACAGCAAAAACGAAATGCTGCAGCGCATCTACGGTACGGCCTGGGCGACGGAAAAAGAACAGAACGCCTACCTTGAAATGCTCGCGGAAGCCGAAAAGCGCGATCACCGCAGACTCGGTAAAGAGCTCGATCTCTTTCATCTGCAGGACGAAGCTCCGGGCATGATCTTCTGGCACGCCAAGGGCTGGACGATCTGGCAGGTTGTTGAACAGTTCATGCGCCGCGTCTACCAGGATAACGGCTACCTCGAGGTGAAAACCCCGCAGGTGATCGACCGCACCCTCTGGGAAAAATCCGGTCACTGGGCAAAGTACCGCGCGAACATGTTCACGACGGAAAGCGAAAACCGCTACTACGCCTTAAAGCCCATGAACTGCCCGGGCCACATCCAAATCTTTAATGCGGATCTGAGAAGCTACCGCGATCTTCCGATGCGCTTGGGTGAATTCGGTCAGTGCCACCGCAACGAACCCTCGGGGTCGCTTCACGGCATGATGCGTGTGAGAGGCTTCACGCAGGACGACGGTCACATCTTCTGCACGGAAGATCAGATTCTCTCGGAATGCGTGGAATTTACCCGCATCGTGCGTGAGGTCTATCACACCTTCGGCTTTGAAGACATCGCCTTTAAGGTTGCAACGCGTCCGGCGATGCGAATCGGTGAAGACGCCGTGTGGGATAAGGCTGAAGCAGCCCTTTTCCACAGTCTTGACAGCATCGGTGTGCCCTATGAAGTGCTCCCCGGTGAAGGTGCCTTCTACGGTCCCAAGATCGAGTACCACTTAAAGGACTGCCTCGGCCGCTCCTGGCAGTGCGGTACGGTGCAGGTTGACTTCCAGATGCCCGGCCGCCTCGGTGCCGAATACGTCGCCGAAGACAACAGCCGCAAGGTGCCCGTGATGCTGCACCGCGCCATTCTCGGGTCTCTGGAGCGCTGGATCGGCATGCTCGTCGAACACTACGCGGGCGCGATGCCGGTGTGGCTGAGCCCCTTCCAGGTGGCTGTGGCTTCCATTACGGACGATCAGGTTGACTACGCCAAGAGCGTTGCCCAACAGATGAAGGCCGCGGGCCTGCGCGTCACGACTGATTTGCGCGGCGAAAAGATCAACTATAAAATCCGCGAGCTTACCATGCAGAAACATCCCTATATCGCCGTTGTGGGCGACAAGGAAAAGCAGAACGGTACCGTGAGCATCCGTGCCCGCGGCGGCCGCAATCTCGGTGTGATGCCCGTGGCTGACTTCATCGCCCGTGTGGCCGATGAAAATGCCCGTCGTCTCAATAAGGACGAATAAGGCGCAGACCGTTTCTGCCGGTGCGTGAGCCGCCCGGTTAAGGGCGGCTCCTTGCGGTGCCCCGGAAGCAATTTCCGGCACCGCGGCTTTCCTCCTGAGTCTGCGGAGGAAATTCAGAAGAAACATTGAGGAGTAGTGTCATAGCTCAAGATCGCAATCACCGGATCAACGGCGAGATCCGGGTTCCTGAGGTCCGACTGACCGGCGTCGACGGCGCCCAGATCGGTATTGTCCGTACAGCCGAAGCGCTGCGCATGGCCGAAGAGGCCGATGTGGATTTGGTGGAAATCGCACCGAACGCGCAGCCCCCTGTCTGCCGCCTGATGGATTACGGCAAGTTCCGCTATCAGGAACAGAAAAAGGCGCAGGAAATGAAGGCCCGTCAGAAAGTGGTGCAGGTCAAGGAAGTCAAATTCCGCCCGGCCACCGACGAGAACGACTATCAGACCAAATTGCGCGCCCTGCGCCGCTTCCTCGGAGACGGCGACAAGGCCAAGGTGACGCTCCGCTACCGCGGCCGCGAAATGGCGCACCAGGATTTGGGTGCCCAGATCATGGAACGCATCCGCACGGATCTGGCTGAGGAGGCTCAGATCGAGCAGAATCCGAAGCTTGAAGGCCGCCAGATGATCATGGTTCTGGCGCCGAAGAAAAAGAAGTGATTTTTCGTATATAATCACGGACTTTCAAAACGTTGCGGCTGAAAAATTTTCGGCCGCGGTTAAAAGTCGGGGCGGGCAAAACGAAGAGGCCGGCACGGTTGAGTCAATCAACGTCCGGTCCGCCTGATGTTCCGATAAATCAGAAGGAAGAACGGCAAATGCCGAAGATGAAGACAAAGAAGGCTGCTGCGAAGCGCTTCAAGGTCCGTTCCGGCGGATCCATCAAGCGTGCGCACGCCACCAAGCGCCACATCCTGACTCACCGTACGACGAAGAACAAGCGTCACCTCCGCGGAATGGTCACCATTCACGAGTCTGACAGCAAGTCCATTCACCGTATGTTGCCCTACGCATAAGAAGGGAGGGGAAGAACAATGCCTCGAGTTAAGCGTGGTGTGACGGCCCGTGCCCGTCATAAGAAGATTATTGCCCTCGCCAAGGGTTACCGTCTGCGCCGCAACAACGTTTTCCGTGTTGCCAAGCAGGCCGTCATGCGTGCCGGTCAGTATGCATACCGTGACCGCCGCGACAAGAAGCACGTCTTCCGTCGCCTCTGGATTGCGCGTATCAACGCCGCAACCCGTGCGAACGGCATGACCTACAGCCGCTTCATGAACGGCCTCAAGAAGGCCGATATCGCTCTGGACCGCAAGGTTCTGTCCGATATGGCGATTTTTGACAAGACCGGTTTTGCCGCTCTCGTCGAACAGGCCAAGGCTGCCCTGGCTTAATCTGAGTTTTCACTAACTCAGCGTGCGGGACAATCCGAAAGGGTTTTCCCGCACGGATAAAAGCGCCGGTTCTCCGAAAACAGGCAACTGTAACGGGGGCCGGGCTTTTTTTATGCCTGAAAATTTTGTAACACGTTGATTTTTCGGTAGATTTTTCTATAATCACGGACTCCCCGATACTGTAAAGGCAAAGTGCGCTTTTTGGGCGTTGTCTGTGACGCCTCTCTCAACAGCGCTCTTGATGGTTGAACGATGGATGAACTGACACAACTGATCGAATCGGCCAAGGCCGATTTTGCGGCCGCAACGCAGCCTGCGGCCCTTGAAGACGCAAAGGCCCGTTACCTCGGTAAGTCCGGCGCTGTGACGATGCTCATGAAGGGGCTCGGCGCGCTCGCGCCCGAAGAGCGCAAGGAGCGCGGCAAGGCGATTAATGCGGTCAAGCAGGCCATCGATGCTGCGCTTACGGCCCGCCGCGAGGCGCTCGCCAACGCCGAACTCGAAAAGAAGCTGGCGACCGAAGCCGTCGACGTGACGCTGCCGGGCCGCGTTGTGCCCGCGGGCGGCGTGCATCCGGTGATCCGCACCTGGATGCGCGTTGAGGAGATCTTCCGCTCGATCGGTTTTGATGTCGCAGACGGCCCCGAAATCGAAAGCGACTGGTTCAGCTTCACGGCTTTAAATAACCCCCCGAACCATCCGGCCCGCTGCCGCTGCGTCCTCACACCTCTCCCATGCAGGTGCGCTATGCGCGCACGCATCAGCCGCCCATTAAGGTCATCGCCCCGGGGCGCACGTACCGTGTGGACAGCGACGCCACGCACTCGCCCATGTTTCATCAGGTTGAAGGCCTCTGGGTGGGAGACGACATCTCCTTTACGGATTTAAAGGGCGTTTACACCGACTTCCTGCGCCGCTTCTTTGAAACGGATGACCTCATCGTGCGTTTCCGTCCGAGCTACTTCCCGTTTACGGAACCCTCGGTCGAAGTGGACATGGCCTTTACAACGGGGCCCAAGAAGGGCCGCTGGCTTGAAATTTCCGGTGCCGGTGAAGTGCATCCCAACGTGATCCGCAATTACGGCCTGGATCCCGAACGCTACATCGGCTTTGCCTTCGGTTCGGGCCTTGAGCGCCTCACGATGCTTCGCTACGGCGTGGACGATCTGCGTTTGTTCTTTGAAGGCGATCTGCGCTTTTTGCGCCAGTTCAACTGATACGTGTCGGATTTAGGAGTTTACTGAGATGCTTTTTTCTGAAGATTGGCTGAGAAGCTACATCAATCCGGATCTGACGACGGAGGAACTCGCGGAATCGCTCACGATGGCAGGTCTGGAAGTTGAAGAAGTCCAGAAGATCGCCCCGGATTTCACCGGGGTTGTCGTGGGCCACGTTCTGGAATGTGTGGATCACGAAAATTCGGATCACCTGCACGTCACCAAGGTTGATGTCGGTAACGGCGAAATTCTGCAGATTGTCTGCGGCGCTCCGAACGTGCGTGCGGGACTGAAGGTGGCCTGCGCCAAGATCGGTGCCGTGCTTCCGGAATTTAAGATTAAGAAAGCCAAGATGCGCGGGGTGGAAAGCTTCGGCATGCTTTGCTCGGCCCGTGAACTCGGAGTTTCAAGCGACCATACCGGCATTTGGGAACTTCCCGCCGACGCCCCTGTGGGTGAAGACGTCCGCAAGGTGCTGCACCTTGATGACAGCCGCTTTGAAATCAAACTCACCCCCAACCGCGGCGACGCGCTCTCGGTGGTGGGTGTCGCGCGCGACCTGCACGCGGTCACCGGTGCTCCCCTTACGATCCCCGTGATGTCCGCGGTGGAAGCCACTTGCAGCTGCACCGAACCCGTTCACATTGAGGCGCCGGAACTTTGCGGGCGCTTCACGGGGCGCGTCATCCGCGGTTTAAACGCGAAGGCCCCCACACCGCAGTGGATGAAGGACCGGCTTGAAAGAAGCGGTCAGCGCTCGATCTCCGCGCTCGTTGACATCTCCAACTACGTGATGCTCGAGCTCGGCCGTCCCACGCACTTTTTTGACCTCAAGAAAGTGAAGGGCGACCTCACCGTTCGCTGGGCCAAGGACGGCGAAACGATCAAGATTTTAAACGAAGAAACCGTGAAGCTTGATCCCTACTACGGTGTGATCTGTGACGAAAACGGTCCGGAAGCGATCGCGGGCATCATGGGCGGCGACGCCACCGCAATCAGCGATGAGACGACCGACATCTTCATTGAGGCCGCCTTCTGGTATCCGGTCAAGATCCAGGGTCGCTGCCGCAAGCTTAATTTCTCCACGGACGCCGCGCACCGCTTTGAGCGCGGTGTGGACTACGGCAGCAATGTCGAACACATGCACTACATCACGCAGCTTGTGCTCGACATCTGCGGTACGGCGGAAACGAAGGTGGGTCCGGTTGACGATCAGTGCGTGAATCTGCCGAAGGTCCGCACGGTCCGCATGCGTCCGGCGCGCTGCAATAAGCTCGTCGGCATCGACATTCCGACAGACTTCATGGCGCAGGCCTTTACGCGTCTGGGGTTTGAATTTACCCGTGACGGCGAAGACTTCGTGGTCACGTCGCCCACGTACCGCTTTGACATCGAGATCGAAGAAGATCTCGTGGAAGAGGTGGCGCGCCTTTACGGCTACGAAAAGCTCCCCGACCGGCCGCCCCTGGCCCGTATCGGCATGCGCTGCGCTCCGGAAGCAAGCCGCAGCAAGCACGCGCTGCGTCTGGCTCTCGCCGAGCGCGGCTATCAGGAACTCATCAACTTCAGTTTCGTTGAAGAGAAGTGGGAAAAGGATTTTGCGGGGAACGACAAGCCCATCCGGCTTCTGAATCCCATCGCAAGCCAGCTTTCCGTCATGCGCACGCAGCTCATTTCAGGGCTCGTGGACATTCTGCGCTTTAACTTAAACCGTAAGGCTGAAGACGTCCGCGTTTTTGAATTGGGCCGTGTGTTCTTCCCGGATGAAACCGTCGAAGACGGTGACTTTACCGTGAAGGGCGTGCGCCAGCCCAACCATATCGCAGGCCTTGCCTACGGTGACGCGCACACGCTGCAGTGGGGCGAAGCCGCCCGCAACGTCGACTTCTTTGACGTGAAGGGCGACGTTGAGGCGCTGATTGCGCCGCTTAAGGCCACCTTTGAAAAGCTCGTGCATCCGGCACTGCACCCCGGGCGCTCCGCACGCATCCTTATTAACGGCCGCGAAGCGGGATTTATGGGTGAACTGCATCCGCGTCTGTGCCACGAATACGGACTGCCGAAACCCGCCGTTGTCTTTGAGCTTGACGTCGATGCGCTCACCACCATCCTGGTGCCGCATCCGGTTGCCGTAAGTAAGTTCCAGCCGATGCACCGCGACATTTCCGTGACGGTACCTGCCGCTGTGGAGGCGTCGGCTCTTTTTGCCGCGGTGGAAAAACTCAAGGCGACGAACTTGGGCAGCGTCATCGACGACTTCCGTCTCTTTGACGTCTACCGCCCCAAAGACGATGCGGCTGCGGCCGAAAAGAGCATGGCCTTCCGCCTGACGTTGTCGTCAAAGAGCGAAGAGGCGTTGTCCGACGAAAGCGCCGACGCCGTTGTGACCGCGGTGCTCGATGCGCTTTCCGTGCTCGGCTGCCGCCTGCGTGCTTAAACGAAAACCAATTTATTGAATTCAACCGTTCAGTTAAAACACGAAAAAATGGAACCTGTGACTCAGATCGATGCCGCGCGGGGTAAGTACCCGGTGGGGCCTGCAAATCACTCAACGCTTACGAAGATGAATTTCGTTGAAGTGCTCTGCGACCGCATGGGGCTGTCGCGCGCCGAAGCCAACGCCGTTGTCGAAACGGTGTTTGACGAAATTCTGCGTGCCCTCGTGCAGCGCCGTGACGTGAAGCTTGCCAACTTCGGGACCTTCTCCACCCGCGACAAGGTGGCCCGTCCGGGCCGTAACCCCAAGACCGGCGAAGCGCACGAAATCAGCGCCCGCAGCGTGGTGACGTTCCTTGCCGCGCCGCACATGCGCGACAGCGTGGCCTCCTTTAAAGAACCCGAAGGCATGGAATCGGTTAAGTAAGTCCGAAAATTGCCTGCGCACGCGCGCCGCTTTTGCTCTAAACTCAGCAGACGATGATGCGTGGGGTGTAAATAAGAAAACCGGAATCAGCACATCATCGGCTGAGTCCGGTTTTTTTTCTGCCCTGAGCACAATGAGTATTGATGTTGTTGCAACCGGTTTGATAGTCCAATGTACCCACAGACCTATTCTGTTGATGAGCTCTCCGCACGTTGCGGACTGGCCTCTTATATCCTGCGTTACTGGCAGATTCAGTTCCCGCAGTTAAGGGAAAGCGACGGGTCACCCAAGACCCGGTTCACCGTCAATGACGAAGCGCTCGTGATGCGCATCAAAAAGTTCCTTTACGTCGATCACCTCTCGATTGAGGAAACGAAGGCCCGCATCGCTGAAGAGATTAAGTTTCCGATCGTGGCGCCGCATGTGGGCGTAAAGACTCAGACCGAGCAGGCGGCGGCGAAGGCTGAGGCTTCCGCCCCGCAAGCGCCCGCCGAACCTGAGACTGTGCCGCAGGCCGCAGAGCCTGAAGTGCCCGTTCAAGCTCCCGTTCAGCCTGAGCTCGCTCCGGCTGCCGTGGCGCCGCAGGCCCCTGTTTATGAGCCTTCTGCCGTGCAGCCCGATGTGTCGGTGCTGGTGGCTCAGGCTTCCCGCAAGGCCGTAAACGAAGCGCTTGCGCAGGCAAAGAAGGTGAGCGACGGGGAAATCGCCCGGGTGCGCGCTCAGGCCGATGCCGTTTCCGGCCAGTTTGCCTCGCTTAAGGAGCAGTTGGCCGCGCGTGATGCGGAACTCTCCGAACTGCGTCTTAACCGCACGGCAATGACTGAAGAGTTGCGCCGCGTCAAGGCCGTCTTAAATGAAAAGGAAGTGGCGCTGGCTTCCGTTGAAGAGCGCCTTGCGGCTGCTGAAG
>ERZ1035001.908-NODE-908-length-13004-cov-5.576724_pt1 | contig 13004 bp, 10 predicted proteins | sample MGYA00520685_ERZ1035001 | MGnify/ENA primary metagenome ERZ1035001 (study PRJEB33766, sample SAMN09781749) | gut metagenome | biome: gut microbiome | host: Homo sapiens | place: Madagascar | study: EMG produced TPA metagenomics assembly of the PRJNA485056 data set... | reverse complement strand
GTACCCCCGGCCCCGGAGCCGAAGCCAGAGCCAAAGACCACCCCGCAGCCTGCGCCGGAGCAGAAGTCGGCTCCCCAGCCGAGACCGGCACAGAGCCGCCGCCACGGCTCGGCAGCCTTCCCGCCGAATATGCCGCTGCGCAAAATGGATGAGACGCTGCTCCCCTGCCGCGTCCGCCCCGTACCCGGCCTTACGCTGCGCACCGAGGACGGCGCACCCGTCACCCTGCGCGGTGCCCTGATGGAGGGCAACGAGGAGGCCAAGGGCGGCGAGGGCAATCTCTACCTGACCAGCCTGCCCGGCCAGGTCGCCAAGATCTACAACGCCGAGCACCTGACCGCGGGCCGCCGCGATAAGCTGGACGAGATGCTGCGCCACGACCCGCAGATCCGCGGCCTGTGCTGGCCCACCCACATGCTGTACACCCGCAAGGGCGATTTTGTCGGCTACACAATGCCCAAGGCCCCCGACGGCGCGCTGCCCTTCTCCAAGTCGGTGCTGCGCATCGGCAGCCCCAGCGTGCATGAAAAGCTGCTGCCGAACTGGGACCGTCTGGACCTGGTGCAGGCAGCCCGCAGCGCGGCCCACATTGTGGCCCAGCTGCACCGCCGCAACATCCTGATGGGCGACGTCAACGCGGGCAACTTCATGGTAGACCCCAAGAACAGCTCAAATGTCTACGTGGTGGATACCGATAGCTTCCAGCTGGGCGGCTACCCCTGCCCCGTCGGCGTGGAGGACTTCACCCATCCCGGCACCGCCCAGCGCCTGGGTGTGACCGGCGCGCTGAAGTTCGATACCTTCCTGCGCACCCCGGACGAGGAAAACTACGTTCTGGCGATCCTGATCTTTAAGGTGCTGTTCCTGAACCAGAACCCCTTTGTCACCAAGACCAAGCTGACCTACCGCGAGGCCATGGCCGCGAAGAAATTCTCCTACGCGCTGGAGGGCGACGACTACGAGGTGCCCGACGGCGACAACTGGATGATCTGGAAGAACCTGCCCCGCAGGGTGTCGGACGCCTTCACTGCCGCCTTCACCAAATGGCAGTGCGCCACAGCCTATGAATGGGTCGGCCTGATGGACCGCTACAGCTACAACATCCGCAATGATGGCTTCAGCCGCGAGCTGGCCCCCATGAAATACCATGAGTTCCGCCCCGACGATCCGATTTATGTGGATCTGGTCTGCCCGTGCTGCCATAAGGAGTTCAACATCCACAAGAACCGCTATGCCAAGCTGCACGATGAATTCCACACGCTGATCTTCTGCCGCAACTGCAACGCCTCGCTGCAGCAGCACGGAAACGAGGTGCTGCACGATTCCCTGACCTGTGTCAAGTGCGGCAGAAAGTACGACGCCACCTTCCGTGAGAACATGTATGCCCGCGCAGAGCCGCAAAGAGCCCTGTGCCCCCGCTGCAGACCCCGGCGCACCTATACGAGAGGACGATGACCCATGAGTGAATTTGATGAGCTTTTATCCCGCGACCTGGGGTTTGCGCAGAACAAAAGCAACCGCATTATGATCTGCCTGTGCATTGACTGCTCGGCCTCGATGCTGCGCCAGGGCGCCATGAAGAAGGTCAACGACGGCATGACCGCCTTCCTGGAAAAGACGAACGCCGATATTCTGGCCCGCGACGCGGCGGACATCTGCATTGTATCCTTCGGGGATACAGCGCAGCTGGTCAGCGATTTTGGCACGGCGGACGAGGCGCTGCACAGCCTGCGGGAGCGCCCCATCCTGCCGGTAGGCGCTAACACGGTGCTGGCGGCAGGCGTCAATATGACGCTGGACCACCTGGCCACCCACCAGGCGCAGCTGGCCGCCGTGAACAACAACGCGTATATCCCGTGGCTTATTATCATCAGCGACGGTGACTCCACCGAGCGACCCGCCGACGTGGACGCCGCTGCCGAGCGCGTGCGGGAGCTGCTGCGCGCCCATGAGCTGAAAACCATGTGCCTGAACATCGGAAGCGGCAGCAACAGCCTGCCCGCCTTTACGCTGGACGGCAGGGTCGGCCAGCTGGATAACCTGCGCGTGACAGACTTCTTTGATATGCTCAGCCGCAACGTCAGCAGCGCCAGCCGCGCTGCTGTGGAGAGCGGCGGCCCGGAGTTTGACCGCAACTGGAACTAAAAAGGAAAGAGGCTTTACTATGAGCAATAAGGAACCGAAATATGGAATTGCCTGGGGCCGCATTCTCTTTGTCGTGATCGTGGTGCTGGTGCTCTCCGTTATCAGCAATTTTTCGGCCCTGCCCACCGGGATTACCGATTTGTTTGCCCCCGTGAACTATGACGAGATTGACCCCTTCTCTGACATGTTGGTGGAGGTAAGCGGAACCGAGCCTTTTATTACGCTGGAATATACAGACATCAGCGGCGACCCGTTCCTGATGGAAAATGTCAAATATGAGGCCGATAAGACCGATGGCTTGAGCAACGGCGATGTTGTGACGATCACCGCCACCGCCAGCAAGACGGCTTTGAAAGCCGCTAAAAAAGTGTTTTCTCGAACCACGATGCAGTACACCGTGGAGGGGCAGCCGTTCTACCTGACACCCGACACTGTTTTGAACGATGAGCAGATGGTAGCCCTGCGCTCCTGCATGGATACCCTGGTCGAGGCCGCGTTTCTGAACGGCGGCGAGGATGTACAGCACGGTGCACAGGGGTACCTGTATGGTGACACCTGGAAATACTGGGGCAGCGAGCCTACCGCAACCCTTGTCAGCTGCGATAACCTCGAGGCTGTCGTCTTTCCCGCCTCCGGCGGCGACCCCGGCTATGTAGAGTTTCTGGCGAATGCGACTGTGACCTTCTGCGCCAACCAGGGCAATGCCCAGCCGGAAACCTTTAGCGCCTGCATGTGCATCACAAGCAAGTACATTGAAATGCAGGGAAACGATATTACCTTCTGGGAGGTTTCCCACGTTTCATTTGCCGAAAATCAGGAGAAGGCCGTCCTGTCTCTGCGGAAAAAGGACCCGACCTGCAAAGAGATCCCCCTTAATACCTGAATAAGCACCAAAAGCCCCGCAAAGGCGGATGCGCTTGCATCTGAAGCCTTTGCGGGGCTTTTTGTGTCTGGGGTTAAGAACCGTAAGTTGCCATGCACAGGTTGCGCTGGTTACAGTCCATCACCGACATTGCTGCGCGAGCTTCCAGCTTGGCCATGCAAACCGGGGTCTTGACGATTGCTTCCATGGTGATTTCTCCTTTCCTGATTTTTTTATAAAAACGCAGCGTGTTCACGCTGCACTTTTACCGATTTTGTTTTGTGTTTGTCTATGCCTTCATGATACCTCACGGAACCCCCGATGCAAGGTAGGTGCGAGATAAAAAACACCGGGGAACGCCTTGTAAGGCGTTCCCCGGTGGAAGTTGAGATTATTCGGTTTTTTTCTCCAGTTCGGCGATTTTGGCGCGCAGGGAAGCCTTCATTTTTTCTACTACATCTTTTTCCGTTTTGCTTGGAGCCTGACCGTATGGAAGAGATCGGTCTAAAATCTGCAAAGCTTCCTTATATTTTGCAATGGAAATTTCTCTATTTGTGTGTTCGTACGCTTCACCTAATTCTTCTAAGTCGTACGCAATCACAAATGCTTCTTCTTCGATTTCGATAGATGACTTGTATTTTTCATACTCGGGATAATCATTATTAAATTCCTTTTGCTGGTAAAGTGCAACCATTTCCCATTTTTCCAACTTTTTATAAAGCTGTGTCATATAAGAAGTACATACGCGCCATTCAAACCATATATATTCCTTATTTACTTTTCCTTGAAGTTTTTCCAGAAGTGTGTATGCTTCGTGCAGTTTTTCTTCAGCCTCTCCTAAATTTTCTTTTTCACTTTCTAGGAGTGCTCCAGCCACTTTTCTGTAGCTTACCACCAATTCAAGCAGTGTTTTTGGGGTACTGCGCAGTTTTTCCTGTTGTTTCCGCATTTTTAGCGACTTACGGTAGTTTTCAAGTGCTTCCTTATTGTTTCCAACCATAGTAAGCAACTCTCCTACACGATCAAAAAGTATGGAAGATTTTTCTTCCTGTGTATCAATTCTTTTACAATATTCCGCCAATTTTGGATAAGCAACATCATATAATTGCTGCGCTTTTTTGCTTTTCCCCTGCAATATATAGATATTTCCTAGTTTTACATAGCAATACACCAAATTTTCTTCTGTATCAGCGGCATTCTGACTTTCATATATAGCACGCTCTTTTTCATACCAAAAAATGGAATCTTCACTTTTTATCTGTATATCTCCCAGTCTTTCATAACATAACGCCAAATCCCGCAGATAGCGCGTACCGTCCGGTCCGGCTGTAAGCTTTTCCATTTCCTGTTGTGCTTTTTTATAGTCCACTTGTCGTTCCGTTATGGTTGTTTTTACATCCCCTAAGGCAACATAATTCATCAAACGGTTTCGCTCATCTTCTTCCGTGTGCGTCTTATTAAAAATTTCCCGCAAGACATTGCTGTTTTCCGAAAATATTGCCCTCGCTTTGTCATATTGATACTGTTCTTTGAGATTATCCCCGTATTTAGTAAGACAGGCAGCTTTGCGGCGCAAAATTTCCAGCTTTCTGCCGTGCCTGTTCAGTCTGTCATCGGCTCTTTCAAGAATTTCGACAAAAAACATGTCGGCGGATGCCAAATCGCCCCTTTGAATGTCCTGCTCTGCGACCTGCATCACTTTATCTTCCAACGCAAAGCTGTCGGTAACCTTTTGGCTTTGTTCTGCCGACAGCATCTGCGACCAACCGACCTTTTCCCCGATATAGGACGGATAGCAAGCCGATTGCGCATACAGATATACCGCCTCCCAGCACGTCAGCCCTTCCGCGTCCTTCTCAAACGCGGCGTAAATTCCTTCGACCAGCAGCTCCCGGCCATCCTCGGGCGGACAATAGAACTTTCCGGCGGCCTCGCTGCCGAGCCACTCGCGGACAAAGGCGTGGTCAAAGGTCACGGTCTCCTCGCCGTAGACGTCGTTTTTCCGGCGCAGCAGCACCTGCAGGCGGAGCAGGAAATCATTCGTCTGTGCGGTGCGCCAGCCCATCACGCGGCGCAGGGTGGCAATGGGCAGCGCCTGGCCCGGCGCCCCCAGGATGCAGCAGATGGCAGGGCGGAAAAAGCGCCTGAACTCCTCCACGTCCGGGATATAATGCTCAAACCATACGGTGAACATCCCGGTCAGGCCCACAGGGAACTCCTCGCAGTCCAGCGTCTTTTTGTCCAGCAGCATATCGCACAGCAGCTGTGCATACATCGCTATGCCCTCGCTGCGGGCGGTCATTCTTTCCAGCGCTTCCCCCCACTGTGGGTCGCTGCCGAAGGTTTTCTCCAACCGGAAACAGAAAAGCGCCCGCATGTCGGCCAGGTTCTCCGCCGAGCCGCTCGGCAGCTCTACCCGCAGGGCCGTTTCGGTAAACGGTCTCAGCGCCGGCACATCCCGCCCGCACAGCAAAAAGCGGATCCAGTCCGGCAGCTGCGCGGCGTAGCGGAAAAGCACCTTCGCCAGCGCGTTTGTTTCATGGCCCGCTTCATCCAGTCCGTCGATCACGATGGCCATGTGCCTGTGTGCTCCATCGACAATGTGCTGGAACGGCTCCGCCAGCAGGCAGGAAAACAACTCCTGCTCGCTCATCCTCGCAGTCTCCTTGCGGCTGTCGGGCAGGAACTCCATTAAAATTTCCCGATACTCCGGCAGGCGGCACGCCAGCAAAAACGACAGGGTCTGGATGACCGTGCGGGGGTCGTTGAAATAATCGCAGTCGCTGTCCAAAAACAGGGCCGCCGCCACACGCCCGTTATACTGTGCATAATGGCACGCCCATGCGCTCTTTCCCACAGCCGGTGCCCCGGTCAGGAACAAGGTGCGCGGGGCGTTTTCGTCGTCCAGCCAGGCGTCAACCCTTTGGGTCAGCCACGCGCGGCCGATGAACGGGTTTTGCAGCAGCTTATTTTGCCTGGCCGTACCGTAATAAACGGTGAGTCGCTGCCTGATCGTGGTGATCTGGCCGACGAACTCCACGTTCTCCGGGCTTTCGACCACGGCGAACAGCTCCTGCATCCGCGCGGCAAACCACGGCTCAAAAACAGCGCTGCCCTGTGCGCGCTTTTCCCGCCAGTCGCTCATGTCCAGCCACTGGCGGTCCGCCACGGACTGCGGCGGATTCACATCGTCCTCCTTATCCAGCAGGATGGAATACACCCTGCGCCCGCCCCGCACGCCGACGGCGATGGAAAGCTCATCCAGGCAAACGCCACCCGGCCTGCAGCTGTATGCGCTCAGGCACCCGATCACGCCGTTGCTGTGCAGAACGCCGTTCTCGATTTTCTGCCGCCAGGAGGAGCTAAAGGTTATTTTCTCCGTATCGCGCCAGACATGATGACCCCTGTCTTTTACGGCATGAAAGATTTTGCAGGTGATGAATTGATCTTTCTTTTCGTGGCCGTAGGAGAAAAACAGGTTCAACGGCTTGCACGTTTTGTTATCGCTGCCCATAAACAGGCTCCTTTCCGCCGACGCTTTTCTTTATTATCCCGCATTATACGGCGTTTTTCAAGAAGAAATCGTTTCTTACCACAGCTGCTGAAACTCCTTTTTGCTGAGCTCCATCAGCAATTTCAGCTCTCTATAAATTTCTACAGCTGCTTCCCCCATGCAGTCAGCGGATGCATACGGTGGAAAATCATACGCGGCTGTTATGGCTCCGCTTTTATCCAGCGAAAATTTATTGTATTGGCTCCCGTCATTTAAACAGTTACAAAGCTCGACCGCTATAGCTCTTTTTTCCTGAGGTATCCCATTTACAATCCCGTATGCGCGCCAGCCGAGCCGATGTTCCTCTTCACAAGGGATCATCGCAGCCCTTATCTCTTTTTTGTCTACCGTGACAGTCGAAAACAAAATCTCCACATCCATATAGTGCTCATACGCACAGTGCAGACCGTGCGCACGAAACGCCTCTTGCATCTTTTTCAATACTTGATTCATCGTGGATCCTCCCTTGCTTTTATTATCTCCCAGTGTATTTTTGTGTGTACAGCAATGCAAGAGCCGCACAGATAAAAACGCTCCCATCGGTTTTTATCTCCCAGCTGTCTTGTATTGTCCCTGCATTTCTTTTTTAATACAGGCACACAAACACGAAGGAGTTGACCTGTATGGACATTTGCGGAACGTTCGGCTGTATTTTTGAGCCGAAGCTGCTTACCTTTGCGCTGACCCTGCCGGCATTCGGTTTGAGCCGCCCCGGCCCCGTGCACCGCGTTTGGAGCGGCGTTGTGCTGTACGGCTGGAGCATTTCGCTGCTGTTGGCGCTGTTTTTCTTTCGGGTGGATGACCTCTTGCTTGCCGAGGCGGTGAAAGACTTTGTGCTTCCCGCGCTGGTGCTGCACATTATTTTGCATGAGCTGAGCCACGCCATGGCCGCCTGCACCCACGGCATCCAAACAGAGTGTTTTATGATCGGGATACTCCACCTGCTTCCGGTCGGCGGCACGGTTCTTCCGGAGCTTTGCAACGCTCCGGACTCCGTACGGCTGCAAGTCACTGCCGCTGGGCCGCTGAGCAACCTTATGGCGGCTTCCCTTGCCTATGTAGCCGCACATTTCGGCTTTTGCCGCGATTTCATGATGGCATTTGCCCTGGTGGGAGCCCCGCTTGCCATCCTGAACTGTCTGCCCCTGCCGCATCTGGACGGTGCCGCGCTGCACACAGTGTTTGCCAGGCCGCAAAAGCTGTATCCGCGTGCCCTTTTCTTCGCCCTCACCTTCGGTTCCGCGGCGGGGATCCTGCTGGCCTGTCTGCCCTTTTATATTGCGTGGATCCTCGCATTTTTTGCCTGCGGCACACTCTGTGCCGTACTGCCGCTGCAGTCCTTTGATTTTTGGGCCCACACCTTTGGTTTTTGCTGTGCTTTACTGCTTGCATGTACCAAGCTGTCAAGTTATCTCGGCTATATCGGCATTGTCGGCTTTGGATTTTGTCTTTTGCTGGCGGTATGGTTTCCCCTGGCGTTAGAGCTGTTTTTCTCTGGTCTTATTTTTCTTCAAAGCACGAGGAGGTCACCAAAATGAAAAAAAGGCTTGAAGAGGACTTAAACCACCTCTTGCAATCAGGCATAGAGCTCGCAGAGAGCGGCAGCTTCTCTTCAGCAATTTGCCGTCTGCGCAGTGGGCTGTATACCGCCAACCACGACTATTTTACGACGGATGACCCGGAGCTTCTTCTTTTCTCTGCCCGCTTCAGCAAGGCACTTGGCGATGTTAGGCTGATGATGGAAAATTTCTCCGGTGCAGAGGACAGCTATAACATCGCACGGAGCATCCTTTGGCTGTTGGAGAAAAGCAATGCTCCGCTTGACGGGCACGCCATCCGCACAGCCTTACTGGAAGCGACACGTGGACTTGGTGACACTGCCTATGCCAATGGTCTGCTAAGCGACGCGCGTCTGTATTATCAGTCCCTGCGCGAAATGTGCATGCAGTCAAAAGAGCAGACCGATTTCGTAAAGCAGCTGCACCTGCACGTCTGTCGTCGTTTGGCAGATGCTTCGGCAGACCGTCGCGGGACCGGCAGCACGCTTGAGACTCTTCTGCAGGAGGAATCAGAGCTTGTCGGCAGCGGCGGCTTTTCCGCAGCGCAGCGCGAGGAAACACGCCGCCGCTGCGAGGCTTTGCCGCTTGTGGCAGAGCTATACGATGAATCCGACACCTATACGGGGAGAATCCATGCTGCCTGTAACGAATCCGTCGAAACCAGAATAGCCCTTTTGGAAAAACAGCTTTCTCTCTGTGATAAGGCCCGGAAGCTTCACGGGACAAGCTACGCTCTCTATCGCTGCACCATGACCTGCTTTGTTGCCGCCATTGTTGTGCTCGACGATCCCTCTGCGGCTCTTTCATGGTGCCTACGCGCCGAGCGCTATAACGAAGGGATTTCCAGGAACAGTGCGCTGTGGTGTGACCGGCTTTACGGAGAGACGGGGCTTCATGCAGCGCTTGTAAGACAGCTAAACAAAGAACAGGAGTAATCGTATTATGAAATTTCCGATGATTTGCAAAATGATCGAGGGTACGCCCGCGCAGATGGATCTTGCGTCGTATCATCTTTCCCAGCGCACCGTGTTTTTTTCCGGCCAGGTAGACAGTGCCTCCGCCGATCTGCTCGTGCAGGAGCTTCTCTACCTGTGCAACAAATCCCAGGAGCCTATCGTGATGTATATCAACAGCCCGGGCGGTGAGGTGGCCCCCGGCCTGGGCATCTGGGACACAATGCAGCATATCAAAAAGCATTGTCCCCTCATCACATGCTGCAATGGGCAGGCGGCCTCCTTTGCAGCGCTCCTGCTGGCAGCCGGCAGCAAGCGCTATATCGTGCCAAACGGCGATGTCATGCTGCATCAGCCCAGTATCCTCGGTACCGGCGGCCGCGCGGTGGATATGGACATAACTGCCCGCCACCTCATGGCACAGCGTGACAGGCTGGCCGGTCTGCTTGCGCAGGTAACCCACCAGCCCAGGGAAAAGGTCGTGGAGGATATGAGCCGCGGGGATCTGTGGCTTTCGGCAGAGGATGCCATCGCCTACGGTCTTTGCGATGTAATTGGTCTGCCTGATCTTACGGAGGTGTAACTTATGCGGAAGCCCATCGGCGTCAACAGCCTTACAGCGTACATTCATGATATTTGCGTCACCCCGGCCCCCTATGCAAGCGGCCTCCTGCGCCCCGCCCCGGTTTTTCTGTATCTTCCGCAGGGAGGCGGCCGCACAACGCTGGCCCGCTATGCGGCAGCACAGTTTGAGAAGGCCCGCATCCTGCCGTTTGTCTCCCGGTCCCACCTGCTGGAGAGCACTGCAGACGGAAGCCTTGCGCAGTTTCGCCTGATTGAAGATTCCCTGACCTGCGGCGCGGGGTATACCAACCATTTTGACGGCGTGGCAGCGCTGGGGCTGGACACCGCCAAGCTTTGCGAGTCGCTGCAGGAAGCATGCACCGACGCGTTTTTTGACGCGCTCGTTCAGGCCTCTGCGCATTGCTTCCTGCTGCTCTTTGCAGACAGCCCCACCCCCGCCTCCGAGCGGGTAAAGCACGCCCTGACAGCGCGGCTGCAAAATCTTGTCTGCCTGCCCTATGAGCCCTACACGCAGACCGAGCTTGCCGCCATTTTGCAGGCGCGGCTGCAGGACAAGGGCGCCCCCTGCCCCGGCAGCAAGGCCCTTACCGCGCTTGTAAAAGAGGCGCACGTCACCACCCTGCCGCAGCTGGACCCGCTGGAAAAGCAGCTGATCCTGTCCGCCTTCAGTTCTGCACCCGTGCCGGAAAAGGAAGAGAGGTTACATAAAAATGTTTGATGAACGCTGGAACGACGACTACGAGATCGAGCAGACGCTTTCTCTCTGCGGGAGCCATGCCGGTGGGCCGGTGCTGCATGTGCGCGGCGGGAAGGCCTTCTGCTATGCGGGGGAGAACTCCTGCTTATTCTCCGGTGTGCCCGGCAGCGGGAAAACACGCTGCGGCACGATCCCCTATGTGCTCTCCGCTCTGCAGGCCCATGAGTCTGTCCTGGTGGTGGACATCAAGGGCGAGATCTACCGCGAAACCGCTAAGTATATTCCCGAAGCCTATCGCGGGCATATTTACAAATTCGATTTCCGTGACGTGCAAAATTCCGAGCGCTGCGATCCGTTAAGCTATATCCATCACCTGTACAGTGTCGGGGACGAAAAAAGCCGCGAGCTCGCCTACAGCCTTTTAAGTGACTTTGCCCACAGCGTCTGCGCACCGGCCCCCAACAGCGACCCCTTCTGGAACCAGTCTGCAGCCGCCCTTTTTATCGATGCGGCACAATTTTTAATGCAGTATGCCGCACCGGAGCAGGTCACGGTCGCCAATGTCTTTCACCTCGTTGCCAGCGGCGCCCGGCACTCTTCGCTGGCACACTCGGCGTTGGAACGGCTTATCTCCCTTTTCCCCGCCGACGGAAACAACTGGAAAATGCAGCTTGAGTCCTATGCCACCGGCTGCAGCGACACCTCTGCCGGCATCCGGCAGGTGTTCTCGACTGCGTTTGCGCCCTTTCTGCAGCTGCCGGGTCTGCGCGCCATGGCCGACAACACCTTCCGCATTCATGACCTGAACGTGGAGCAGCCGACGATCCTGTATCTGATCCTTCCCGATGAACGCAAGGAGGCCTATGGCGCGCTGGCGATCCAGCTGCTGAACCAGCTTTGCAGCTTTTACCTGAGCACCGCAGAGACCTCCTACCAGGGGCGTCTTCCCGTCAGGACGAATTTCATCATAGAGGAGGCCGGCAACCTTCCCCCTCTCCCCTGCCTGCCCTCCCTGTTGAACGCCGGGCGCTCGCGCAATCTCCGTGTGGCACTGGCCGTGCAGTCGCTTTCGCAGCTGGATGTGAACTACGGTCCCAATACGGCCAAAAGCATCCGCAATGCAGCTGCCGTGCAGGTGGCGTTCCGCTCCAACGACATCACTACCTGCCGCGAATTGTCTGAGCTGTGCGGGGATCGCTGGGCCCCGGGTGCCAACGGCCAATATGTGTCCGAACGTCTGTTGACCCCCGCCATGGTCCACACACTGCCGCATCGCGCTGCACTGTGCCTGGTAAATGAAAAAAAATGGGTCGCCAAGCTGCCGGACTACACCGAGAGCTTTCTGCCCCGCCAAGCCGGCTGCCCTGCCGCAAACGTTCCCACGCCCTCTCAAAAGCAGAAGGCGCCGTTCGACACTGCCCTGTTTACGAACGCCCTTACAAAAAACGTACTCTGTGATGCGCAGACAAAGCCGTTTCTAAAGGAAGCTCGTCATCCGCCGGTTCGGAGCCTTGACGATTTTCTTTCCTCGGAAAGCAGCGAGGCGCCCGCGCCCGTGCTGTACAGCCTTGGGATCTTCCGGTATCAGAGCCGCGCTTCCGTATTGGTTGACTGTCTGAGCCGCCATCTGCAGCCGGAGCGGGAGGAGCTTGCGCAGGCCCTTTTGGGTGGCCGCCCCATCACTGTAAGGCTGGCGAACCGCGCAAAGCTGCTTTCTCTGAAAAAGAAACTGACAGAGCTCGGCTTTACTGTAAGTGATCTGAGCTTGTAAACGACTCTCCGCACAGGGGCAGTGCCACACCGCCCTGCCCTTGTGCTTGTGTTTTCAAGATATTATGACATGGTGTCATAATATCTTTTTCTTTTTTTCGCGTTTTTATCCAAAATAAAACGTCTTGCAATTTTATTTTTCTATGGTATAATAAAGTTACATCTTAAAGGTTATAACCTTGCGGATAAAACTTTTTCTCGGTTTTGGAGGTTTTTATGGTAAAGCTCGATTACGAAAAGCTCAAGTCCAAACGACTGGAACAGGATATTACCCAGAAAGAACTGGCGCTCGCCACCGGCGTTGGCCTGAACACCATCAAACAAATCGAGACTGGCCGCAGCGCCACCGACCTCGAAAACCTGCAGCGGCTCTGTGACTACTTGGAGCTGCCCCTGAACAGCATTTACCACCCCGACTTCCACGATACCAAGGTGCTCTGCATGCTCAACAACAAGGGCGGCTGCGGCAAGACCAGCCTGTGCAGCGGTATTGCTACGTCGATGGCCGAGCTGGGCCTGCGCATCCTTGTCATCGACGGCGACGGTCAGCGCAACCTGTCCAGCAGCTTCGACATGCCCCGCAGCGAGAAGAACTTCGGCGCGGCGGTGCTGGCGGAGCAGGACTTGAACGGCTACATACAGCCCACCAAATTTGAGAATATCGACATCATCGTGGCCGATGTTTCGATGGGTACGCTTGACATGGCGCTGTTTACCAAGATCAGCCGCGAGAACATCGTGCGCAGCATCCTGCGCCCCGTTGTCGAGCGCGGCTATTATGATTACATCCTCATCGACACGAACCCGAATCTGTCGCTGCTGAATTTCAACATCGTGAACGCCTCCAACTATGTGCTGATCCCCGCCCAGCCCGCCAGCT
>ERZ1035001.905-NODE-905-length-13034-cov-7.330380_pt1 | contig 13034 bp, 31 predicted proteins | sample MGYA00520685_ERZ1035001 | MGnify/ENA primary metagenome ERZ1035001 (study PRJEB33766, sample SAMN09781749) | gut metagenome | biome: gut microbiome | host: Homo sapiens | place: Madagascar | study: EMG produced TPA metagenomics assembly of the PRJNA485056 data set... | reverse complement strand
GTTTGGTGAAGATGTACAGTTAGAGTACGACAGACAGCACTATTTACAGTTGTCTGACAAATATTCTAAAGCTGTAGCATCAAGAACAAAAGCCCTTGAAAAGGGTGAAGTATCTAAGGCTAAAAAAGCTGACCTTGACGCTAAAGTTGAGTCTGCTAAAGAAGCACTTGACACTTTCAAATCAGAGCTTGTAGAGCGTTATTCAGAGGACAGTTTTTGCCCTAAACCTACTAGCAACCGTATTGCTTCCGTCTATGTATGGGCTTACTTCCAGACAGGTGGTACATTCACACTGACAGGCTTTCACTCACTCTATGTCAATGCTAAAGACTATCAGGCTACTTACAATGACACTGAATCTTTTGACGCTGATAGACAGCGTGACTTTAAACAGGTGAAAGAACTTTGCAAGAACATCATGTCACCAGTGTTCAATACTGCCAATGACGGTACAGATGATTCCATGTATAAAAACTTCACCTTAGGCGCTACACCTGCATGGGTTGCTAACAACTTGTGTGCATTCATCTGGGGCAAGTTACAGGCAGGTTCTAAGGGCTTAAAGCGTAACTATGGTAAAGAGGTCGAATCTTCCAGACAGCTGATTCTGTCCTACTTAGAGTACTTAGGTATTCCAGTAGATGATGCTATCAAAGTGTCAGCAGAGGAATCCATGGAGACACGTATGGCTTAATCGTACTGATATGCTCTGCCTATGACTTCGGTCGTAGGTAGTCATATCAATATGATAGGAGGAATTAACTATGAAACCATGTTCACAGGTCAGAGGTTTTGGCACTAACTTTCACAACTATGTGCTACCTCTGTATAGTCTTTTCGGTAATGTCAATGGCACACTCTACGTATGTACCAGACCACATTACAGAGTGTCACGACTCAAGATCTGGAATGGCTACAGATGGGTAGACACTACCACTAAAGACCATCCAGATATTAGACACTTCATTGTAGCTTTTATGAACTCTGATGATTTTATCAGTGAAAAATCCGTAAAATGTCGCAGAGATACTAGAGCTATAGCTTCCATGCTTCCACGTGAGAAGAAACATCCGCAGCCACTTTACGGTGCGAAGAGCGGTTGTTATTCACAGGCACGAGTAGACGGTCAAGGTTATAACATCTCATGGGAAGAAGATTCTAAACCTGTATTCGGTCATGGTTTGCCTGTCAAGTATTCCGAAGGTCATAGATTACCACCAGCAGGTTTCAACAGCTTCGAAGGTTACACTGACACTCCAGAAGCGAAACGTCGTGATGGTATGAAAGTTAAACAGATTAAGTGTAGACCAGGCAAGGTCTATGTAGTGGAGGGATAAAACATGTTAAAAAACTATAGAAGAGGACTTATGTCTTATGAGGATTTATGTGCGCAGGTTGCACTTTTAGTGAAAGATTCTGACCATGTTTGGTCAGAAGATGAATTACAAGCGAAAGCCTATGTGGAAGAGGATTATGTTGCATACATGTAAACTTCCACGCTCTATTCCTGCGAGGAACAGGCAAGGCAAGGTCAAACCTTGATAGAGCATTAATCTATGAGTTATGCCACTCTAAAAGGCAGGAGGGAAATATGTTTATAGTATATATTAAGAGTGCTGGAGGCACAAAGAGATACTTTACAGAGTTTGAAACAGAGGCGGAGGCTGAGAGCTTTTGTAGAGAATACGGATGGGAGTGGGTAGATGAGAATGAGTTTGTATGGGATATGGACTACGAGGAGTCGTAACTTCAACCAAATCTTTTAAATACTCGATATAAGGTTATGCCTAAACCATAAAGGCAGGAGGGAAATATCATGGCAAAAACTATTTATGAAAAAATTATGACAAAGGAAATTACATCTGTAGAGCTGAAATCTGTTTTAGGCAGAGAACTCTACATCTGTAACAATGGAAACTGGACAGATGCTCTCAACGATTTTTCTTTCAGCTACACACCAGAACAGTTCTGCCAGTATGTATCTGACTATAAAGCATGGGCAGAGTACAACAACACTTGGTTAGACATTACAGAAGGTAAAAAAGCAAAGCACAGGAAAATCATCAACCTTGTTAAAGAAAAACTGACAGATTTCTTTAGTGAATATGATTATAGTTTTTTCCCTGAGTTCTACAAAACTCTTTCCGCAAAGGAAAAGAAAGCAGCTGTACTGATTCTCAGTCACAGTGAATTGTTTGACTATGGATGTATTCCAGTAATGTATCCAAGCACAAACGAACTCTCTCTTCTCTGGAAAGGAAATAAGAAACTTAAAAAATGTTTGTTCGTTCCTATCAAGGGACCGGATTATGAACTCACTGTAAACATGTTCACAGGCGAAGTAGTAGATTATGTGGACATGGACATCATAGAAGGGAATTTCTAGGGGGAATCATGCAGAATTATAAAACCAGAATCGCACAAGCAAAAACAAGCTTTGAACTTTCCTGTATCTGGGAAGAAGTTCGCAACGCATACTGGATTAAGAAAACAATCAGCAAAGAAATGTATGAAAAACGTTCTGCTGAAATTGCAGCTAGGAGGAAATCATTATGAACAGAAGCGAAGCAATCTACAAAGCAGCAAAGCATTATGCTGCATTATGCAAGGGAAATGTAACCTGCCGATTAGAACTCCGGAGAACGCTGCACTCTCTTTGGAGAGTAGACATATACTCATACACAGAATATCAGTTTATCTTAGGTTATGTGTATAAGACTTTTGGAGTAATAGAATCTAACGCCTATAAGCCATTTGGTACAAAACGTATCTATGATTTTGAAGGGAGAACACGATGAACAAGGCAGACAAAGTAAAGCAGAAACTTATAAGAGAAGTAGTAATCCCAAGTTTGATAGGAGCATTAATTGCTTCCGTAATATTCTTAGCAATAGTTATACCGACAGACGCAAAGGAAGACAGTACCCGTCCAATGACAGGCACTGTCTATTTTGTTTCTGGACGTTCTGTATCCATTGTTTCTCCAGATAAACGCAGCTGGAGCTACAAAGGAAAAGGCTTTTCCGTAGGTGATACAGTATCTTGCGTTGTGTCAAACAACGGAACCTCAAAGACAGCAGATGATTATATCAAATCGGCTGTTGTGAGCGAAGGGCAACCAATAGAAATAGAAGCAGGTGAAGAGGGAGCTTTAGTCCACTTTGCAAGCGAAACATATTATATGGAAAGGAAATGATATGAATTTAGAAATATTATATAAACAGTTCTCTGGTAACGATTCATTCAAAACACCAGAGGATAGGAAGTCAGTATATCTTGAGTCGTTAGAGAAAATGTACCCAGGAATTCTTTGTTCCATTGGTCAGTGCATGGAAGTGAAATTAACAGGTGAACCTTATGAAGATGAAGGATTCTACACAACGGAAATGAGAAAATCAGATTATCCATGGTGGATAGTGACTACTTCTGTCGGAAACGAAGGAGCAATAGCTCTATTCTATCCGGGAGCAATGGAACGTTTGGCATTAATACTAGGAGAAAGCTACTATGTAGGTTGTGCTGGAGATGATCGAGTAATATTGATCGGTGAAAGTTTTATGTCTTTGGAAAGATTCCGGAATCTCTGTCAGAAGAAGTACCAAAGCAAAGGATATTTCTACAATGCTGAAACAGAAATCTTTTCACTTGCACAAGGGAACTAGATAATTTATAATCTCTGTAGGAGGTATAAACCTATGCAGAGAATTATTGATCCAGCCTTAGCCAAGGCAAACATGAGCAAAACGGAATTAGGTCGTAGAATGGGTGTGACACAACAAACTATGTGTCAAAGAATTCAGAGAGGCAAATTCACTCTTGATGAACTTCAAGAAATAGCTCGTTGTATGGGAGCAGAATTTAACTGTTCCTTTGATTTCCCTGATGGAACTAAAATAGGGACAAAAGGAGAGTGATATATGTATTACGTTAGTATATTACATAGAGTACCGTATACTACTGTAGAATACACAACGGAAACTTACTTTATAGATGAAGCAGCAGCGAACAATTGGATTGATAAAATCTTTATGCCGCATGAATTTCATCCAGACTTGTGTACTATAGTAGACAGAGGACCAGCCTCATGGTCTAAAATAGGAGTGCTTTGCGCAGACTGAGACATCTCGAAAGAGGTGTCTTTTTTATTGGAGAAAATTCATGGCAGTATCAGAAGCTCAGAAGAGAGCAAGTAAAAAATATTTCGATAACAACTACAAGCAAGTGAAACTGTCAATGCCTATTAAAGAAGCAGAAGCTCTTGAAGCATATTGTGAAGAGGTTGGGTGCTCCAAAGCAGGACTCATTCGGACATTGATTAAAGAAAAATTGGAGGAATCACAATGACATATAAATACACAACCGTCAGAATACAACGGAAAGAGGCTCTTTTGGGTTACATAGTACCTAAAGGAGCCTTATTTATTAGAGGCAATGGACTTCAGTTTATATGTACTGAACGTCCAAAGGATCCTATGAATATATCAGTATTGATGTTTCAGAATGGATCATGGCACAAAATTTCTGTGTCTGTCATGTATTCATACTTAGCAAGAGAAATTGTGAATTTTATCTGAAGGAGGAGTTCTGCTATGAACAATGTTTACACTGTCCAAGAGATTATGACTTTGAAATTTTGTGAGCTGTCAAATGTAGTGTACGAAGCTATTCTGGCAGAACTCACAAGGCAGTACAAAGATATGATTGATAGACTGTTACCTATCTTTGACAAGGCACCTGTATATCAGTTAGATCAGTATGTAGATATCTATAAATTTATTATTGTTATATAAGAAAGGGAAAGCATTATGAAGAAATTATTATCTTTAGTATTAGTAGCTATGTTAGTCGTTGCAACACCTGTATCCGCAGAAGATTTTACTGACACTCCTGTATTCAGTGATGGAACAGAATATCATACACAAACTCATATTGATATCTGGGGCATCAGTACTCTTAATGGTCTCTACCCTCTGACTGGCATTGTAACTGACATTCAGTATGAAGTAGAAACGGAAATAGATTTGGTCACAATTACTTGCGCCAATGGAAATCAGTTTTCTTGGTATGCTGATAGTTCAGACTGTTGGGAACTCTACGATCTTGCATCATGCATTATGGATGCCAACGGAACTACCAGAGTCTATGATGATGAAATTTTACTTGCTCATTATGCTGGCAGTTTAGACCAGCTTGCACAATATACTGCTGAATAAGCAGTATACTTAAACATCTTGAATTACTCAAAAAGGGTAGCATGAAACTTAGGGCTACCCGATTTCCTCCAAGATGTTTAATTATGCTACTTATAGAAAGGAATCTTATGTTAAAGAAAGTAACTAGAAGAGAAGCACAAAAAGCACTTGTTGCAGGAAATCCTGTATATTTACTTCCTAATAGAACTCAAGTGGACTCACCTTGGGCACATCCATTTAAAGTAACTACCAAGATGTCAGAAGAGAAATTCAATCGTCTGATTATGAAATATGAACATGCTTGCTGCACCGTAGATACAGGAACCGGAAGTTTCTGTTATATAGATGCTTGACAATAGAACATATGTTTGCTATTATTCATACAGGAGGTAAACATGAAAATAATACATACAAGAGCAATAGGCACTGGATATATAGCAGGAAAAACAGAAGAGGGAGAATGCCTTGTAGAGTTTTTACATAGTGATTATTATTTAGAAATCTCGGAAGAAGCATTACAACCGTTTATGGTTCACAATACTCTTTATGAAGCAATCTTACGTAGAAAAGGAGAATGGAAATGAGGCACATCTACGTGAAAACTCCTGATGGATTAGGCAAGTTAAGCTTTTATGATCCGACAGTTTGGCATGATTATAAGTATATGGTAGAGCATTATAAAAATGGTTCTTTACTTTATACTGGTGAATATAAGGGAAGAACATTAATTAATGCGCAGATTTATACGAAAAATGAATTTATATATCTACGCAAGAGACCATTGATTGATTTGATAACCAAGAGAAAGAAGGGATAGCTATGCGGAATATATATGTATGGGAGCCTAACCTTGGGTTAGGGAAATTAGAATGTTATTTTAATTCTTCATTTTGCCCCTATATAGTAAAACTTTGCAAAGAAAATCCAATGGCTTTTAATGGGATATTTTCTGATGGTAATTCAATTTCTAACTGTATGACTTATACGAAGCAAGAAATTAAGTTTCTACATAAGAAACCACTAAGACACTTCATAGAAAAGAGGCAAGGCAAATGATAGTTTATAAAATAAATGTTCTGCAAGAGTTGAAACAAAAAGGATATTCAACTTACTCTTTACGAAAAAACAAAATAATGGGAGAAGCTCAGATACAAAAGATTCGGCAGGGTGAACTTGCTAGTAAAGAAACTCTCAATACAATCTGTCGATTATTGCAGATACAGCCTGGAGACTTGCTTGAATACGTGGAGGAAATATAAATGTTAAAAGATTATATCAAACATCCTCGGTATGGGATAGGAAAAGTAATACGAGCAAAATGTGGAATAGAGCTCGTCTATTTCTTCAAGGCAGATGAAACATTACATGATGGTGCTATAGAACCGGGTTCTTGTCCAGACAATCATGGCTGGTGGTTTGAATCAGAAGGCATCAAAAACATGAGAATATCACATTTAAGGTTCCTTATAGAAAAGAGGCGTGAATCAAAAAAGATATGGATATGTATAGACTATGTACCGTATAGAAAGGAGAAGAAATGAACCAAGAATGGATAGGTAGAATAGTATTCCATCCTGAGTACGGCATTGGAAAAGTCATAGGATATGATAGTCCTTTTTATAATATATATTTATACAAGGCAAATGAGACATTCATCTTTGACGAAAGTAGACACATATTTTGGGCTTGGCCTCGAGAAGTAGAAAACATATTAATAAGTGTGGATACCCTGAGATGCCTTATAAGGAGGAGACAATGCAAATAGGTGATACCGTATGGCGAAGCGATTTTGGCGTAGGGAAAATAGTAGATATTAAGCCTGCTTTGACACCTTATTTAGTTTATTTTTATAAAGAAGATGATCGCTTACATAATGGTGGAGGTAGAGGTCCAGATTATCACTATTGGTTATGCTACAAAGGGTCACTTACTCATGTTCGTTCAATGCCTTTATGCAAGTTAATAGAAAGGAGGCAACATGGTTGACTTAAGAAAGAAACTTCGGTCTGGCATGATAGCTGTCACACGAAAGGGACGTTTTCTAGTCCTTACCAATTGTGAAACCAAACGGTATGGTAGTCAAGATTTTTGTCTTGTTTATCCTGATGGTTTTATGACAGGAACCGACTACAAAGAAGACTTGAGTGATGGCTCATACACAATAAATGCTCTATATAAACCGACAGTAGACAGTGCTACATATAGAATGAAAACTAAAAATCAAGATTTAATTTGGACAAGGGATCCAATAAATCTTAAAGAATTAATTATATCAAGGAGGTTTTCAAGATGAAGACAGCAAAAGAAAGATTATTCTCTGTTGACTATGCAACAGAAATCTTAGGTGATGTGCTCACTAAGGAACTGCAGAACAGCAGCGAATATGAAAGAGGTTATGGAGTACTCCAGGCGTTAGAACTCTGCGAGACAGAAGAGCAGTATAATGTACTCGACGAAGTGCTGACAGCATTTTGTGGGCATGGCATTGAGTATCTCACAAACTTAGTAGAATGCAATCAGTAAACAATGAAGTAAATCAGAGCTACTAAATGTAGCTCTTTTTTATTATATAAATTTAAGAAAAGAGGAAAAGAAGCAATGGAAAACATCGTTTACAACACAATTATGAGTAACTTATTAATCTCTGGTACAAAGGCATGTGCAGTAATTCCAAGGGAGCTGATGTCTATTGACCCAGCATATCAGCGGATAGAGACAAGAAATCATAAAAAGATTACAGCAATGCATGACAATTTTGATCATATGATTATGGATGCACTGTTAGTTGTTCCTCATCCAGAGGAAAGCAGCTTTTCAATTGTAGATGGATATGGTCGATTCATAGCATCAGAAGGGATTTTGGATAAGCTCGAATGTGTTGTTATTACAAATGCACCAGCAGATCCAGATGAAAGAAGACGCTTCGAAGCAAACATCTTTACAAGACAAAGCTTATATACTGAAAAAGTTACACCTTTGCAGATGCATAAAGCAAACCTTATCTTAGGAGAGCCAAATGCTGTAGCTTTACAGGAAGTGCTTGATAAACATAAATTGAACATTGCAGAAAATAAGGGAACAAGGAAACCGGGAACTATTGGTAGCTATACATCTGCTTATAATATTATCCATGCAAAAGGTAAAGCAGCTTTCGAAAGTGTTATATCTACTTGTTGCAAAGCTGGTTATAATTTATCAGGAGACGGTCTGTGTGATAAGATAATTATGAGCTTATATAAAATTTATAGCTTTTACGGAGATATTGGATTGGCAAAAGTATTACCTATTATGAAAATAACCGAACCAAGTACTCTTAAAGCTAAAGGGTTAGCTGCTTATCCAGAAAGAGTTGGATTGAGTTTAGCTCTCTACATGCAGGACTATCTTGTATCTCTTGGTGAACCAAGACAGTTTAATGAAAGAGGAAGAAAGATTTCATAAACAAGTTTGTAAAACTTTATAAAAATCTATTGACATGATTTACAAATTAGTTTATAATGCAGTTACAGTTAAGAAAGGAGAACAGACATGGCAACACTTATTAGTTTATATAGAGACAACAAAATTACTTCATCAGAAGCGGAAACAGAGAATATTAATATCATTCTTGGATTTATCTTCAAAAAATATGTCCAGGGGGAAGATATTACAGAGAACTTTGACTCAAAGTTTCTCTATATTGAAGAAGATCAGTTAAAAATGAAATCTCTAAACAAGAAAGTAAATCACTTCTCACAGGACGGTGAGGATTCTGTAGAAGTTCTGATCAAATTTGAGGAACTCGCCAAGGGATATGATGCAGCGTACATCTTTGACCAGTATGAGGTCTTCAAGTTTGAAAATGGGGACTATAAAGATCTGGATGAGAGAGACTATCAGTTAAGCATCTGTAAACACTGCGGAAAAATCATTTCCGGACCTTTAGTTAATGATTATTGTCCAGAATGCTTCGTAGCTTACGGAGTACAGGAAATGTTTGAACAGGTACAGGCAGATGATAAAGAGCTGTATACGGAATATGAAACAGTATCGAAAGTCATGAATACTGTTGAAGCATTCTACGAAAAAGTCAAAGACAAAGGAACTTCGGCAGTGGCTAAAGCAAAAGAAATTTCGGAACAGTATTTAGGAAAAGAACAGATTCCAGAAGAATTATATGAAACAGTATTAGGAGGATTTGCAGCATGAATAAGGAAACAATGAAACGGGGTATGATTAAGGTTCTTAATATGTATGATATCCCTTGGGGCACCAGTGCGATTGATAAGATTATTGATATCTGGGCAGAGGATAAAGCTCCTCTGATTGAGTTATTAAGACATCATCCTAACTGGAATGAAGAAAAATGCTATGTAGCATTTGATCAGAATGTCAAAGGACAGACTGACGACAAGAAAATTTATCAATTCCTTGATTGGGTGATGGACACAACTTACCGTACAAACGGTCTCAGTGAATTAAGATATTACAAAGAACAGCTTCTGGATTCTGAAATGGCTGAAATGATTAAGCAGTCATACCCAGACATCAAGGGAATTGCAGCAAGACAGAAAACTTCCAGAGCAGTAAACAAAATCTGTAAGTTTTTAGGAATGGACAAACGGGAAAATTACGAAAGAGAGTATGCCAAATATTCAGATGCAATCAATCCACTGGATGTTGTTCGGCACACTATCCTGTCAATTAATCCAGTTGATTATCTGCTGTCCTCCAATGGAAACAGTTGGTCTTCCTGTCATACATTGGACAAGAATAATCCTAATGGATTCTCTGGTTGCCACTGTTCAGGAACCATGAGTTATCTCCTTGACGGAACTACAATGGTTTACTATCAGGTAGATAAAGAGTATGACGGTAATGACTTAGAGTTTGAGCCTAAGATCATTCGTCAGTTATTTCATTACAAGGATGGAGTCCTTGTACAGGGAAGACTGTATCCTCAGTGTAATGATGGTAAGAATTCACTGTATACCCCAATCAGAGCACAGCTTCAGAAAATCATTGCTGATTGTCTAGTAGCTCCTAACCTTTGGAGAAAGAAAGGCGGTGCCTCTGCTTGTAGTTCAGTTATCAATTCTAAAGGTACTCACTATAGAGATTATGAGTGCCAGAATGAATGTTCAGTAAGCAGAATCGTTAAGATGATTCCCAAGGGAAGAGTTGATAATAGAAAAATGACTGTTGGACATGACATCTATTGTACGAAGTGTGGAGATTGGCATGACAATGAATCAATACTTCTTTGTGAAGATTGTGCAGATTCTTATGGTGAAGAGGTAGGAACTCGTAGATGTGTTACATGTGGTAGCCGCGGTGATGAAGAAGATATGTATCTCATCAACGGAGATTGGTATTGCTGTGATTGCTCTACTTATTGCGATTGCTGTGATGAAAGAGTGCCCAATAGTTATATCAACTATTATGATGAATTAAATATGTATATCTGTGATGACTGCAGGGATGAAAAATTCACAACATGTGATTGTTGTGATGATTTATGTAGAGACGATGATGTCACATGGGTGGAATCAACCGATGAGTATGTATGCGATCACTGCTTAAGAATAAATTATACATATGTTGAAAGCGAGGATGACTATTTCCTTAACGAAAAAGTTAAAGAATGTAAAGAGTGCGGAAGCCTCTATGTAATTGAAGATGGTGACAAAGGGCTTTGTCCAGACTGCGAAGAAAAGGAGACCGGAGATGAGTAAAAACAAATATAGAATTACAGAGTTTGAAGAGATTTTAAAGATGCGTCAGATGACTCTTAAGAGGCATTTGGAAGCGAAATTGGAAGCAGCAGGTTACGAACCTAAGTCAGAAGATGGATTCCTTTATGCAGAAGGAACTTTCCCAGTACTTTTAGTAGCTCATATGGACACAGTACATAAAGAATGTGTTCAGAAAATTAAATATACTGGAGCAATCATGTCTTCCCCACAAGGAATTGGGGGAGATGACCGGTGTGGCATCTACGCTATCCTGCAGATTATTAAAGATTATCATTGTTCTGTATTGTTTACAGAAGATGAAGAGATTGGTTGTGTAGGAGCTGAGAAATTCGTAAAGAGTGAATATATAGTAAACAATAATGTAAATTACATAATTGAAATTGACCGAAGAGGAACAAATGATTGTGTATTTTACTCTTGTGATAATCCAGAATTTGAAGAGTTCATTGAATCAACTGGTTATTTTATAACATCATGGGGTTCTTTGTCTGATATTTCGATAGTTGCTCCTGCACTGGGTGTTGCAGCAGTAAATCTCTCATCTGGATATTTTGATGAGCACACCACAAGAGAAACAATCAATATAGAAGCATTACTTTCGACAATTGAAGAAGCGAAAAAGATTCTTGCTTTACCTTGTGAGGAGCCATTTGAGTATATTGAAGCCGCTTATGGTTATGGCAAATATGGAAATTGGTGGAAAGATTGGGAGGATGAAGAAGAGACATCTCCTATTACTACAGACTATACAACAATCTATACAGATGATTATCCTTGTATTTTATCCAAGGAAAAAGAAGCAAAAAAATGGTTCCATATTTACCTCCAAAATTATAACGGAGATGAGATTTGCTGTGAGCTTCTCGCAATAAATGAAATGGAAGCTATTGGGATGCTATTAAGTCATTATCAGTATTATTCTGCTTGTGACATTATAGATATAATAACAACAAGGTAAGGAGGAATGAATATGCCAAAGTATATGATTGACCTCTAGCCCACTGAGAGGTTTTCATATAAATTACAACTGAATATAGAAAATGGGTAAAGATCAATTACAACTGAATATGGAAAAATTTAACAAACAAAAACAAGGATTAAAAAGGAGAATTTGATTATGATGAACACAACTACTATTACAAACATTTTTGCAGCACTTGGACAGAACGAGCTTAAAGAACTCATTAAAACACTTCAGGGAATGGTTGATGCACCAGAGACAGCGCAGAAACACTGGGAGCCAACAGAGGGTGAGCAGTACTTCTATCTGTGGGGTACAGGTAAGAAAGATAGCGGTGTATTCACAACAGAGAATCAGAAAGATGTAATGAGACTTGCAGTAGGTAACTGCTTCAAGACTGAGGAAGAGAGAGATGCAGCTGCTGAGTATCTGATGATTGTAGCAGAGCTGAAACGCTTCGCTATTGATCACAATGATGAGATTGATTGGGATGATCACTCTCAGAGAAAATACAAACTCTGCTGGAACAGAGAGACAGAAAAAGTTGATTCCACATGGAGCAGAAGAAAAATCACTGATGGTATTTACTTCAGCTCTCATGAGGTAGCAATGGCTGCTGTCGAAGCTGTCGGAGAGGATAGAATTAAAAAGTTCTATCTGCCAGATGCTGAGTAATAAACAATAAAATAAAACAGTTCTCTTGGGGTTCGACTCCCCAAGAGAATTATCAAGGAGCTATTATGGAATTGGATAAGTTATTAAAAAAGAGAAGCATAACAAGCTGTACAATCAAGGACGGGATTTGTATTGTGCAGTATGCTTCAAAAGAAATGAAACTATTAGATATATCAGGCATGAGTATTGTAGAAGTGCTTGATTTTATACTGGAGGAATAACATGAAAGTCGGAGATAAAGTAATAGTTGATCCTAGGTTGCATAAAAATGTATGGAGTATCCCAGTAGAAGATTTTAAAGGAAAAATTATGACTATAGAGTCTATAAATGATTTTACTTGCTACGTCAAAGAATCAGAATTTATCTTTAGATCAGATATGTTTATTCCAGTAGAAGGTACTCTATTCTTAGCTATTAGGTAATTGCGAAACAAGTTCGCAATCCTGACTAAAAAGCGGTAAGAATCCTGC
>ERZ1035001.892-NODE-892-length-13195-cov-4.037671_pt1 | contig 13195 bp, 27 predicted proteins | sample MGYA00520685_ERZ1035001 | MGnify/ENA primary metagenome ERZ1035001 (study PRJEB33766, sample SAMN09781749) | gut metagenome | biome: gut microbiome | host: Homo sapiens | place: Madagascar | study: EMG produced TPA metagenomics assembly of the PRJNA485056 data set... | reverse complement strand
CGGCAAATTCGCCCAGTTCATCCTCTATCTTTGCATCCTCTGGCAGTTCCACCAATTCCGGCAGCCCGTCGTTTATGCGGGCCTGATTGATGATCGCCAGCAGCATTTTCTCCGCTGCGTCCGCCGTGTAGGTGTACTTGCACGGTCTCCCGAATATCAGTTGAAACGCCTCATCCGGCGTACACTGCTTTCCGTTTTTCATCAGGCCCGCTTTTTCCAGCCTGTCCACGATGCCGTCCAGCCGCAGGTCCTCCACCGGTTTCGTGTCCTTCTTCCGCAGGTTTTCCGACGCCAGGTTCTCCTGTATCATGCTGGATAGCTTCTTGGCCTTGTCTATGGCACCCATCTCCGCGGCGTCGTTCATCTGCTTCGTCCACTTTGCCACGTTACGGAGTATCAGCTGCTGCTTGGCACTCACCGCCTGCTCCCCGCCAAAGTCGGCGCACAGCGCGTTATAGATCCGGTCAAACTCGTTGTAGTCCTCGCTGGTGTATGGCACTTTCCCCGTGCCCTCGCCCCAGTCTGCGGCCTGCCGCTTGGTGCCCTGCCTGCCATCCCGTGCGCTTTTCTCCGCGCTCACCGCCTTGGTGAAGTTGCCGTTCTCCAGCCCCTCTCCGAATATCTTGGTGATGTCCGTCAGCCCGTCGAGAAAGCCCAGCTCTCCGCCTCCCGGCGTCCGGTCCAGCTTTTTCTTTGCCAGCTTATCGCAGTAGGTCGTCCACTTGTTTTTGCTCCCGCTTGCCGGCAGCGCGTTCATGTCGAAAGGCTTGTTGAAGCGTATGCAGGCATAAAAATAAGCCAAACTCTCCCCCACCGCATCATTAAGCTGGTCGTAATACGCCTGCTGCTTTTCCGCGTCCATAGGTAAAAGTTCGGCCATCCTGCGCTCCTTTCGGATAGTAAAAATGGTACAAAAGAGAATTATCCACTCTCTCGTGTACCATTTTCGCAGGTTTTCCGCCATGTGAGGGACTTTTAAGTCCCTTTCCAATTTTTTTATTCGCGGCCTAAAAGATAGTCCACCGTCACCTCGAAATAGTCCGCCAGCACCTCCAGCGATGAAGCTTTTGGCTCCATCTCCCCCTCCTCGTACCGTCGTATCATGTGCTGGCTCAGTCCGCACAGCTCCGCCAGCACCCGGCGCTTGATCTGCCGTCTTTCCCGCAGTGCCCGCAGTCTTTTAGGGAATAGTTCGTTTGCCGCCATCTCACTGCTCCTTCGCGTCCGGCAGTTTTACCGCTTCCAGCAGCATCTGCGCCTCCGTATTCGATATGGGAAAGCCCACGCGCTTGCGCCGCTGTATGCTCTTGATCCTGTCCGCCAGCGCCCTCTCCTTTGTCTTGAAGAACGGGCATTTCCCATTCGCGCTGCACACCAGCTCCCGCAGTCCCGCGCACTCGTTTTTCATGGGTATGTACAGGTCGCACCCGCCCTTTGGGCGGTACGGTCCCTGCGGTGGCGATGCCTTTCTCCCTCTGTTCACTCCTCGCGCCACCCCTCTCTCCACAAATACGCGCTGCCCGCGACCAGAAACGCCATATCCGCTGCCACCACCACCATGCACAATACGCCCACAAGCGTTTTATATACACCCGCCGCCATCAGCAGCGCCAGCAGTATGTACACCACCGCCCAGCGCCGGCATTTATTTTTATCCTTCATGCGCTCACCCTCTTTCTTTTCGCAGTACCCGCAGTGTTCCGCGCATCAGCACCGCATCCTCCACGCCCGGTATCCCATCCACCATCTTATACAGCGCCGGTTCCTCCTTTCGTGGCACTTCTTTCCACTCCACCAGCCCTGCCTTGTCCGCCTCGCAAGCTATGATTGCAAGGTTGTCCCATTTGAAGCGCTCATCCTCTTGCCCTCTTCCGTATTTCCAATATCGGCACGTCAGTTCCTCCATCGTGTAGCTTTCCGCCGCGGCCACGGGCTGGGGGCACACCTCGTCCATGAGCACGCCGCCCAGTTTATGTATCAGCTTCCGCCGTAGTCTTTCAGTCCAGTTCAATGTGCCCCTCCTTCCATCCCTCCGGCACGATAAATGCCCCTGTCTCCTTGCACACCGCCGACCCGTCATCCGCTATGTTCTCCGGTTTCAGCTTCATCATCTCCGCCTTGTCCTCCGGCACGATCACGCCCAGGTCTGCCTTCTGCGTCAGCAGCTGCACGTCCAAATCCCTGCCAGTCACCAGCACCTGCGCCATACCCTTCTGCGCGTACCCTATGGCCGGGGACAGGCGCACCATCCGGTTCTCCTCATAGGCTTGCAGCCTTACGTAGTTAGCCACCGCGCTGGTGTATGCGCCCACGTTCATGCTGCTTTCCGCGGCCACGTCCAGCACCTTCCGGTAGTGCTTTGGGTCTCCCTCTTTTTCAGCATATCTATGGTGTAGCGTATGCACCTCTCCACGCCGTGCCAGTCGCTCATGCCGAACTTCTCCGCCACCTTTTCGTACACGCCGCCCTTCTTCGTCCACTGTATCGGCCTGTCCACGCTGCCCTCCAGCACCAGCCGCACCGCCTCCACCGTGTAGTCGAAGCCCGCCAGGTCCTCCCTCACGCCCATCGTCCGCAGCGCCTTTATGGCGTATGCCTCATATTTGCTGATGGTTTTCATGTTTTATTCTCCTTTCCCGGTTCCTCTTCATAGTATTCCGCCATCACCAGGTCTCCGTCCCATATCCGGCAGTGTATAATGCCGCACTTCCGGCACTTCCGTTTCCGCAAATCGACCCATGCGTCCGCCTTCACCGTTTCGCCCCACTCGTGGCTGCAGCCGTACACTTTTTTCAGGAACTCCTCATACTCGATTCCCAGCGCGTCCTTGCTGCCCACAAAGCGGTCATATTCCGCCAGTTTCTCCATTTCCACGCTCTCCCGCAATGGAAGAAAGCTTTTCAGCAGTTCAAACGGTGCGTACAGTTTCGCCACCGGCGCATGGTTATTTTCGTTCTCCACGCCGCCTGTTCAGCTCCTTTCCGCACATGATCTGCACGTCCCTTGTCCACGCGCACAGGTGCTTATACCGGCACTCCTCCGGGCACCGTGTCGTCCCTGCGCAGCCCATATACTGGTGCATCTTCACCCGCATGGCCGTCACCACGCCGTTCCACCTCTCCAGTTCCGCATCTCCCCATTTTGCGGGGTCAAACGTGAGCATAGCTTCCACCTCCCGCCGCGTGCCACATGGGAGGCTTGTACGACGTGCCGCACTTGCTGCACGTTATCCAGCTCTCCACCGGCTTCTGCGCGTCCGGGCAGCGCACCGGGCTTTGGCTCTCCGGTGTTCCGCACAGCGGGCAGCATATCTCATATCCCTTTGCGTATTTCAGCGTGATCTCCGCCATCGCTCCGTGCCTCCTCAATAATCCGTGACCACGACCGGCAGCCGCCTGAATGGGTCAAACACCACCTTGTCAACCTCGAATGGCTTTACATCGTCGTACAGCTGGCCGAACCTCTTAATAGCCTGTTTCTTTGTCCAGCAGAAGCAGTATGCTACATCGTCTGTAAATTCGTGGTCCTCCATTTGTGCAGCGCGGGTGAATATCCAGCAGAACACTACTTCGCACCTCCGTCCTTTCTCTCACCGTAGGAGCAGAAATCGTCACCGCCTACATTACGTCTGTTGCATGGGGAGTGCCTGTTGTGGCAAGTCAGCGTCCCCGGCACACCGTACCTTTGTGTAAGTTCAGATGGAAGTGTGCTATGCTTGCAGTCCTTGCACCGCACCACCTCTACCGCATCCACCGTCGGCGCATTGTCTATGTCCTCTGCATCTACATAGTCAAAACACCGTTCATTCCCCCAATATTCTTGCCTCTCCAATTTGTCAGCGTCGATTAAACGTGACATTTCAAATTCCTCCCTTTGTTACCTCTTTCCAATTTTCTAACCGTTCCATCACTCTACCTTCTTTCTCTCTCCGTAGGAGCAGAAGTCGTCCGGCTCTACACACACCGCCTCGCCGGAATACCCGCGGGCATTTGTCTTTGGCTCCGTATGTAGGTAACACAAACCGTTTGGGTAGTTGCGATAGTGCTTGCAGTCCTTGCACCGCGTTACACGGGCAACATAGCCTGACAGTCGGCACAATGCGCACTCGCATTTGTCGCAGAGTTCTTCGTGTGGTTTGATTTTGACAAACCACGCACCACAGGCTTTACAAGCAGGCATCGCTGTCACCCCCGTCTATCTTCGCGTAGTTCTCCACAAAGTTGCATACTCTGGCCGCGCAGGAGAGGCACAGTTGTTTCTCCGCAGAAAATGGTGTCTTAAAATTCACAACGCCGTAGTGATTGAAATCCAGATTTACGCCGTCAACCTCATAGTCAATCTCGCGCCCACACATATCACAGAACACTTTAACCATCAACTATTCCCTCCGTCCATCTTCGCGCCGCAGTTGGGGCAGTAGTTGCTTTTTATAACCGTTTTTCTCCGGCATTTATAGTTGTGGCAGACATAGAACCGGCCATCTCGCCATTTTGGTTCGCCAACTTCGTCTGTCCCCATATACTGCGAACAGGAATATCCTTCCCAGTAGCTATGCACCACCGGGGCAACATCAGCAGCAGGGATGGCATTTATGAGTTCCTTGATGTTCTTCATGCCAAACCCATAGTCAACTCCACCGAAGTCATCTGTTTCGCACACATCCGCATCGGCATTGTCGAACTGTTCAAACACTGCCGTTCTTTTAATATATTCCGCCATCACAATTCCTCCTTATCTCCTGTTCCATAATGCCCAACGGCGTGTGCTTCCGCATCCATGCGTACACCCACTCCCGGCTCTCCGCCGTGCCCATCGGCTTCTTCTTCGGCGGCAGTCCGCCGTTTTTCGCAGCGGTGGCCGTGGGGTTGTGCTTGTGCTCCCCCATTACTCCGCCCCTCCGGCCATTCGTGCCCCACATCCGGGGCAATAATTCGACAAAACGTATTCGTCGTTGCAGTCATACACCGCCTCATAACCACACTTCGAGCAAACGTAGCCGCCGATCGGGTCACGCCCTGCAAGCGCGGGGTCCCACCCAGTTATCTCGCTCTCGTATACCGGCAGCCACGCCCCCTGCGGCATTCCCTCTCCATCCGACTTTACGCCCTTGGCAAAGCCAAGCACCGCATCTATAACAGCCTTGTCGATGACCGCCTGTATGCTCACTCTGTTCTCGCACACCACAGGCATCTCATCCAAAGATTTGTTATAGTACGTTGCCTTGCGTACCTTCCATTTGCCGTCCCAGAAGTCAACGGAATAGCCAGTGCTTTTCGCCGCTTCCATTTTTGCCGATCTTGCCGCACCGGTTTTTACGAAGTAGCTTTTCCGAGTCACCCACGGGTTTTTGTATATCTTCATGTCGCACCGTGAGCTTTCTCTTTGTCAAACCACCTCCTGCATCCAGAACTCGCGGCGACAGTCACCACACGTTATATCCGGTGCATGACATTTGCTTTCCCACGTTGGGCCTTTCCTGTATTCTTTGAGAAAACTGCACGGAGCTATTAACACAACTCCGTTTTCATCAATATCAGCATCCGGCCATTGCTCCAGAAACACGGTCTGCCGTGTTTTGATGGGGTGTGCAGCACCCCATTCCTCGACGATCTTGACGGCTCTTTCGGGGTTTTCAAACATCCACAGATAGCATTCGCTCATCACCGGTTTTTCTTCATCCACGCGGCATCCTTCGCAATCCGGCGAAAACGAATTACACATTCTTGCTCTTTCCTGCAAAAACTTCACAGCGTCCATTTACTTTTCCTCCTTCACCGCCACAGCCTTGGCAAACTGCGCCAGTCCATCACTCATGTCCGCGATATGCGCATCCCGCCGCAGAACGGTATCCCGCAGGGCGGCGTTGGCTTTCATCAGCGCCTCGATGTGCCGCTGCTGGTTCTCAATCAGGTCAGCGGCGTAGCCCATCGCTTTTTCGATACATCCAAACTCGTGGATCAGAGGACACGCTCCGTCGCATCTCTCATGCTCCTCACAGCACCGCAGCGCGGTCACGATCTCGTCCCTTGTCATGTCATTCCTCCCCAAACCATTTTTTCGTCACGGCGATGGGAAACGGCTCGATCTCGCTTGCCCACCGCGCCGTACCTTTCCCGTGTATGCGCTCCCAGATCAGCGGGAAACCTGCAATGCCATCAAATAAGCTCCCCAGCGTCGCGTCCTCCGGCAGATACCGCGCCATACGCCGCAGAATCCAGTCCCAGAAGGGCAGGGCGATGGAGTTGCCCAGCGACTTGTACCGTGGGCTGTCCGCACTTCCTTTCACTTTTATTTCGCGCCCGCGTTTATCTGTTTTAACCCAGTCTCCAATATCTGTCCATCCGTCAGGGAATCCTTGCAGCCGTTCGCACTCCATCGGCGTCAGTCGGCGCACGACCATGTGTGTGATGGCAAGGTCTGTGCTGTCCTTAAAGTCGCGTTGTTTGCAGCTGCTTGCAACCTCGGCGGCGCGATAATCTCCAAACCCGTTCATCTGGTATGTCAGCGGGACTTGATTGCCGTCTGTCCCCATTCGCGCCTGCAATGCCGGGACTTGCTCCCCGCACTCGCGGATGACGTCGCAGGCGTGTGTCATGTCCAGCGCCACGCACGGCGTATGTGCGTTCGCGTTCAGTGTGTGGCATGGCTTGCCAAATCCCGGATGGCTCCCATTCTCCTTGCTGGTGATCTGCGTGGTGTCAAAGGCCATCACCGCCGGTGTTTGGTTCGTCCCGCTGGGCGCCGCCGCCAGCGTGGGTGACACTTCCTCACTGTACCCAATGCCGGCCGCCTGTGCGCCCTGTCCGGCCTTAAAACCGGCACACAATACGCTGTCCCGTGCCATTCCGCCGTTTTCGTTGGCATTCAGGCTGTGCCATGCTCCATCCTGATCGTACACCCGCGCACTCTGTGCGTCCCACGGATTCATGCACATTACCCCGTGGCGGTCGCCAGCGGTCAGTGTAGGAGACGGGTCGCCCTCTTTCCCAATGCCAAGACCGTTGCCGCTTCCATCGTGGTTGCGGCTTTCTCCGCCGCCCTGCCATCTGGTGGCTTTGTCGTTGTTGGGGATAGCCACAAATATGGCAGGATTGTTCACACCACCGCCAACACCGCCTTGCAGTGTGGGAGATTTTCCGTTTGTGTCAAAAATGCGCTTGCTTTGGCAATCCCAAGCCGTCATGCAGTCCCCGACTGCCGGATTAAAACCGCTTTCAGCCGCTCCGGCAGGTCTTTCCCCCGCCGCTCCGCTCTCCGCAGGATGCCCAGACACGCTTTCGCGGTCAAATTGTATTTGGGCAGCGGATTCACCTCCAAAATCTGCGACAACCGAGATTCTTCGGCGACGCTGTGGGGTCCCCAGACGGATAACATTTCCTGTACGGCTGTCTCGGATGGTTTTTCCCCAGTCTTTAGCGTCGTGAGTTCGCCAAGCGATAGACCACCCATCACCGTCGATGGCTCCTGCTTTTGTCCATTTCCACTTTTCCGGCAGTCCAGATAGAGAAAATCCTGGTTCTGCGATACGCGCAATTTCTTCCAGCACGGCGTGGAAGTCTTTTCCTCTGTTGCTGCTGAATGCTCCGACAACGTTCTCCCAAACAAGATACCGAGGTCTGACCATGTTACCTGTCCGTCCATTCCGTTTGTCCTCCGCTCTCATTTCTTTTACGATGCGCACCTGCTCCATAAACAGGCCGCTTCGCGCTCCCGCCAAACCGGCGCGTTTCCCGGCGATGGAAAGGTCCTGACACGGGCTACCGCCCGTCACCACCCACACCGGGTTGATCTCCGCGCCGTTGATTTTCGTTATATCTCCGAGATGGATCATGGCGTTTCCCTCCGTTCTCCGTGGGAGCAAAAGTCATCAGGCTGCACCCGATGCCAACCGCGCCCCCAAATCGCGCAGAAAAGGCCGCGCCCTTCGTGTTCATCCACTTCTTTACAGTGTTCACAATCGCTGCACAGCACCCCGGTCATTACATCCACGGTGGGGCAAGCGTCAATCACACCGCTTACTTCGTCAAGCGGGCAAAGTACGGCGAACTCGTTGTCATACAGCATATCCACCAGTTTGTCCGCATCGATCAACCGCATTTCATCCTCCCTAATCTCCAAACACAACGCCGCACTCATCCTTCAGCACGTCCTTGATGTGCTTCCGCTTGATGCGGCCTTCGTTGATCTCCTGTGTGATCTTTTCCAGACACTCGTACAGATACGCGATACTGTGCGTATCACGGCTGTCCGGCGTCTCCTCCTGGACGTGCCAGCCGCATTTGTCCAGCAGGACCATTGCCACCATGTCCATGCACTCCCGTGTGCCTTGCAGCTTGCCCTGCATAATCAGCCGTTCGTCGCGGCTCAGATGCTGCTTGCCCATCAGCCCGCCTCCCCGTCGCACCGGCGCAGGCGCAGGCTCTCTGCCAGATTACCTTTTTTGTCGTATCTCTCGCGCAGGCAGTTGCTGCACTCCGGCTTCGTACATGTCAGGCACTTCTCGATGTCCGCCATATTTTCGCCTCTGGGCAGCTGCGCCGCATCTGGGGCAAACCGCCCCCCTCTGCGAAGGTTCCCCTCCATCCTATCCGCCGAAAACCACGGCAGCACGCTTCCCTGTGCCATGCGGAGCATCCGCGGCAGTGCTGTGCTTCCTGTCATGTTCCTTAAACCTCCCTCACGCTGATGCCATGGATATACAGCATCAGTTTTCTTTTCATCACGAATACCCTGTATGTGGCGCTGGCGGTGTCACGAAAGCCCTTGGAGTCCTCCACCACCGTCTCGCCGTCTTTCTGGTACACAAAATCAGCTACATAGTCGATTGGCTGCTCCCTCGTACCGTCCGGATGCACCTGCTTTGGGATCAGTGGATACTGTACCTGTCTCCGCAGCCCCGATATTTCGCCTGCCCGCTGCATCAGCCACAGATCCATGTACCGCCGAGCTTCCCGCCGGCTGTCAAAGTGCATCTGCGTGCCATCCGGCATGGTCATATCCACAGGTTTGGCGTGAAGTTTGTTGCCTTTCCTGGGACTTTGGTTCTCCTGCGGCGTCTGCTGTGCCTGCATTTTCTGCAATATCTGTGCCTGTGCTTTCTGGCTGAAGCGGCCTATGTCCTCCATTGTCAGTCCCATACTCTCCGGTCACTCCTCGACGGTGCTCGTATCCAGACGCTTTCTTCTGGGACGCCGATGAAACCGGTCCACCGGTTCCTCATCTTCCGTTCTCTTGCTCACCTCCATGAATGTCATCTTTGACCCGTCGAAATAGAGGTTCACATCTCCGGTGCGTCCACGCCGATTCTTCGCCACGGTGCATCCTACCTGCGTATCATCTCCTGGGTCTGTTTTCCAGAGGAAGATGACCTTCACTGCGTTCTGCTCCAGCTCTCCGCTGTCTCGCAGAGAGGACAGCTTGGGCTTGTCCGTCTCGTTTACCGTGCGGGACAACTGCGCCGCCGCCACAATGGGTATCTCCATCTCCGATGCCAGCAGTTTCAGTTCTCTGCTGATGCCGCCCAGTTCCAGATTTCGGTTTTCGGCCCGCTTGTCTTTTTCACCGATCATCAAGCCCAGATAGTCCACCACGATCATTTTCAGATCCTCGATGCCCAGCGCCAGCTCTCGGATACGGCTCACCGTCACGTCCGGCCCATCGTAAAAATAGATTGGCAGTTTCGATTCCACGCTGGCGGTATAGGCGATGTTCATCCACAACTCCTCGTCCGTCTCCGGAACGCCGTCAATGAGCTGATCCATGGTCACACCCGCTGTCCGCTTGGCCAACAGGCGCTCTCCCACCTCTCCAGCCAGCATCTCCGCCGTGATGTGCAGCACAGTCTTCCCTTTTCGTGCAGCAGCCTCCGCCATCTCCATGCACATGGCACTCTTGCCGCACCCCGGCCGCGCTCCCACGAGGATCAACTGTCCAGGCCACAAGCCTTTCAGGGTCGCATCCAGCAGCGGGAACCCCGTGTCGATACGTCCCTCCTTTTTGCCGGAGATGCTGTCCATGGCCTCGCTCATGGCATCCGCCATGGTTTTCAGCCGTCCGCCCCGCCGCGCTTTCATCTTCTGGTGGCAGATAGCCGCCACAGCCGCCTGCGGATCTTCTTCGTTCTGGAGCGCTTCCGTTACACGCTCACAAAACCGTTCGTTTTCAGCCGCTTTATGTATCAGCTGTGCGTGGAGCTCTGCGTTGGCGGTGGTCACGGTGATCTCACTGCACTGCCGCAGGAACTGCAGTGGCTCTGCGACCATATCCTTGATGGCCTCCACGCCGGATGCGATGTCAAAATGCCGTCCTGCCCGCGTGTCCTGCAAGCAGCGGTCAAACACAGCCCCGCATACCGACAGGCTGAAATCGTCCTTCTCCACCAGCTCGGCCAACTTCCGCACCAGCTCCGGCTTCTGCAAGAGGGAACCCACCAGCAGATATTCCATCTCCGCGGTGTCCCTGTGGCGGAGCATCGGCGCAGGCATTATCTCGTTTGCCATGATCGTCTCACTCCTCCTTCACCGGCCCCTGCTCTTTTACCATGTCGGCGAATATCTCGTTGAAGTACCGTTTCAGGTCAAAGGTGCTCTGCACTTTCTTCCCCCACCACGTGCTGTTCAGTGCGAAATAGAGTACGTTGTCCACTGTATCCCACGCTACGCCGTTCTGCTCGTGAAGTTCGTCCAGCGCCGCGGCCTGCCTTTGCATCTCTGCTTCGGTGGGATTTGCCCTGCCTGGGTTATCTCGGGCCTTTTCCTTGGCGAGGTACTGTGCGATCTGGTATGCTTCGCTGGTGTGGTCAATGGTGGGATTCCCGTCCACAGGTGCGAATTCCTGTGTGTAGTTCCCCTCAAGGGTTTTCTGGAAGTTGTCAGGGCTGGTGATGAGCCAGTCGAAGCTGGCCACGAAGCCGCGCTTGTTCTTCCCCTTCAGGAACGGACTGTTCTTCACGTTCTCAATAGCTTTCAGCACACCGTCCACGCCATTTTCCCGGATGCGTGCTTTCAGCGCCCGTCCCCGTTTGGTCTCCGCCGTGACCTTCATCACTTGGGTCAGGCCGGTCTCATTCCACGCCGTCACGATGCGTCGGACATCGCCTGTCCGACACACAGGCTCTTTAGAGCCTGTATATATCTCTATCTCTTTCTCTCCGTAACCGATTTCGCACGGTGTTGTAACAACGTTACGCTCTGGCCGGGGCAAAGCATTGTTTTTCCGCGCCCGATAGTCGCGCATCCGCTGAGCCGCGGCCCCTTCACTGCCCACATTTTTCACGGCGTAAGGAAGAAAAACCTCCGTCAAATCGTCAGATGCTTCCGCCAACCCGCAAGAAATAAGATAGCGCAGTGTGACTTCCACATTGGCGGGATCTTCGTCCATGTCCAAAGCCAACTCGTCGGCAAACTTTTCTTCCAACCCAGACCACTTTAGGATGCCGTCGTGCTTCATCGCCATGAGCTGCATTTTCAAGTAGATGATGACGTATGTATCTCCTCCGGCTATCTTCCGCAGTTTCTTGATGCGTTTTGAGGTAAAGAAGTCGTCGTACAGTTTCAGCCAGAAATACCGTTTTTCTTCTGCCATAAAGATCACTCCCTCAAATGCTCAGTTCGTAGTCGTCGTCTCCGCCGTCCTGATCCCACGGCAGCGACTCCTCCTCGTCGATTTCCTGTGGCTCCGCCGTGCGCTGAGATACGGCGTTCTGCGTCACACCGGAGACTCCTGCCGGAGATTCTCCCGCGCACAGTTTTTCCAGTTTTGGCAGCAAGTCGGCCAGTCTCAAGAACACCTCCACCGGCACCTGCAGCAGTGTTTCCAAAGCCCCCAGAGGTATCACATGGTCCGCGCGGAGTTCGCTCCACACTTTCCCCTCGCCGTCTCTGGTGGTATACGGTCTCTGCCGCCAAGTACCTACCACACATACCGCGTCTCCTTTTTCCAGGCACGCGCTGAGTTTTGTTGCGGCATTTTCTCCCACGGCGCATACGTTCATGAACTGCTTGCTGTCGTAGCCCATGCCGAACTCCACCTTCGGCAGGTTGTTCTTGGGTATCGCGCCTATCCGGGGGTCCCGGCTGACGGAGCCGGTACAGATCATGTACTGGCTTCCGTCAGCCTTACCCTCTCCGTCCAGACGCTTTCGGACGAATAGCGGCATTACTGCTCACCCTCCCCGAAGAACCCTGCGGAGTAGTCCTTCGCCTCCGTATTGCCCTCTGCGGGGCTCTGTGTGCGTTTGCGGGTCGGGGCGGTGTCGTTGCCCTTCTTCGGCTCTGCGGCGCTCTCAGAGGGTGCTGTGGGGGCGCCGGAAGACGTTCCCTGTTCTTCGGTGCGGTCCTCATCCTCCACCACGTGGCCGGTGGTGGGAATAACCGGCTCGGTCTCCATCCCGTCTCCCGCGGCGATCACAGCGTTATCGCCGTCCTCGCTGAAGTAACTGCGTACCTCGTTGCTCAGGGGGGCGTATCCGCTGTTGAGAAGCTGGCGGAGCATGGTCTTACGGCACATCTTGTCCTGCCCGCCGTTCACGTCGTACCACGGCGTACCGTTCAGCAGCTTGCTCTGCTCCTTGGCGTCCAACTCGCCGTTGATAAGTGCTTTGTACTTGTCCAGTTTGAAGGCCGGAGAATACCTGTCCGCGTGACGGAGCAGCTTGTCCATGCTCCAATACTCGTATCGGAATGTGCCGTCCTTCAGTTCGAAGTAGGCGTAATAGCCGATGACCTTGTGGGTCTCACGCTCCTCGTCCGTCTCGTACTTGGCCAGGTTGATGACCGGCTTACCCGTGCGGCGGGAACGCCCTTCCAGTTCGCCCTCGCGTACCTCCACGCAGTCGATGTCCGCGTAGTAGCCCGTGGACATCGCCAACTGTATGTATCCCTTATAGGCCAACAGATACGCGGCCATGCTGCCGTAGGGCACGATGTAGTAGCCGTGGCCGTAGATCAGACCCATGCCCTCGCCCCGCAGGCCCGCGGCAATGATGCTGCCTGGGTCACAGGCTTTCAGGGCTTCGCTGGCGCTCACAGCACCAATCAAAGTGCTGGTGAACCGTGCCGCCATTTTGTCGTTCTTCAGCGCCCGCGAGATCATCTGCTGCGTGTTGGAGGCCGTGATGGCCATGCTGAAAGTGGGCTTCTTGGCCTGCGCCATCTGCGCAAAGCCCGCCTGATTCTGTGTTTTCATGCTCCTTCTC
>ERZ1035001.886-NODE-886-length-13275-cov-11.869743_pt1 | contig 13275 bp, 14 predicted proteins | sample MGYA00520685_ERZ1035001 | MGnify/ENA primary metagenome ERZ1035001 (study PRJEB33766, sample SAMN09781749) | gut metagenome | biome: gut microbiome | host: Homo sapiens | place: Madagascar | study: EMG produced TPA metagenomics assembly of the PRJNA485056 data... | reverse complement strand
TGCTCAATTCAGTTGTTTGCTTCCCTAATTAAGTTTTCGGACGGCCTCCCCCACATATGCTATCAAGTAGAGAGTAAGAAGTCTTAGTCTCATCATAAATTGATATATTTAACTTCATTTTTTTATATAATTCAATATAAGAATTTGCAGTTAAACTAACATCATAATATCGACAAGCACGTTTATAGGCAGCCTCAACCATCTCGGAATTAACTCCATTTTCAATTATATAAAGCAAACGTGCAGCAAGACTTTCCGCATCTCCAACTTTAAAATGATAGCCACATCTTCCTTGGTCTATCACCTCCATAGGTCCCGTCACTTCAGAAACAAGTGTTGGTACTTTTGCAGCTTGGGCCTCTGCAATGCAGAGTCCAAACCCCTCTTTCCTAGAAGCGAGAACAAAAATATCATAATCACATAAATGCTGAGTTAAATACTTCTGTTCTTTCAGCCCCAAGAAATGAACATTGTCCGCCAAGTTATGCTCAGCAACCATTTTTCTTAACTTTTCCAATCCTCCATCTTGATCAGCTCCAATAAAATCAACTGTTATTGTTTTGATTCCCTTCTGAGCTAAGATGACCAAAGCCTGAACCAACAAATCTTGTCCCTTAGTAGATAAAAGCAAACGACCTACTTGCACAACTTTCAGTGCCTTCCCCTTCTGATAAACACTTTTTCTTGTTTTAAATTCATCAATTAGTATGCCATTTGGAACAGGAATACTATCAAGTTGATAATGCTTCATAATGTCATCATGAACAGCATCAGAAATTGCAAAACGATTTTGTATTTTATAATTATAATCGGAATCTAACCGTCCATTACATAAGCAATGTTGAGTACTACAAATTTTCTTTGCAGATACAGGTACCTTAATCATTCGAATCAATCTAGGATTATGCAAGTGCAAAATATCAAAATGCGTTGTTGCCAAGAAAAAATTTAAGCGGAGCATAAAAAGAGGATTCTTTCTACTGACTCCTATGCCAAAATTTACATAATTAACCCTCTTATCAAGTTTTGATAAAAGTGAGCTATCTATCTCATTATGCAAAATTGCCAAAGTCACCTCATGGCCACTTTTTGCTTGCTCATTAACGATATTGACTAGCATAGATTCTATACCTGCTATCAATAAATCATAGTATAAATGTACGATTTTCATCGATTATAATTTTGAATATTCACGTAATGTAATTCCTCGATAGCCTTTGGAAAAAGCATATTGAAAAACTTGTTCCATACTTACAAACATTTTCTCAACGGCATCTTCATCTCTGAAATACGGACTTCCACCAGGCATAACTTCTGATGAATGAACCATAAACTCTAAATAGTCTGTATCCGGCTCATTGTCAATAACATCTATAAGATGTTTCATCTCATTCTTTGTACTCATTGCTGGTCTTAGCCAAAGCTTATTACCAAAGACAACAGTTTTCACTTTATGTTTTAACGTACCATCAAGTAAATATCGACATTTTCGTATACTCATAGGCACTTCTATCACATTACCAATCTTGTGCTTGGCAGGATTTGCATTTGAGTAATCATTGCCCCCATCAACTTCCTCACCTGGTGTTTTTGACCAATCGACAAATGGCGTTATTGAACAATCTACTGTTATATCAAATTTTTCGAGCATTTTAAAATAATCCCCATCTGTTGCCCAACGCCCAGCTCGATGAGAAACAGGTGTATAATTCAACTTTTCCTTAATTAAATCATAGAGTACCTTAAACTTTTTTTCTCTGACTTCAAGAGGATATTCTATCAGATAAGAATTTTGATTATGATTATGCACTAGGGGATAATTGGGAGGAGTATTCCATGCATGCAAATGAATTCCAACCTCACAAGCATTTCTAGCTAAAGCCTTGCTTACAAAATTACAATAGGTATCAGACATTATCATCTCATAATTTGTAAGATATACCGGTTTGAAGCCAAATTTTTCACACAAAGATTGAAAACCGTGGTAAATACTCAGCATTTTTCGTGCCTATTATTCCACCTTTATATGCCCAGAGATTATCACCTTCCGTATCAACAGTTATTATAAAATATTTCATTTGAGCAACTTATTTAAAATAAAATAATAGAATGGTCGCTTATCTTTCGAGTTATAAAAATAATAACAATCCGTATTTTTCCATTCTTTTAGCCACTGGAAAATGCCGACTTTACCTCTTTTTATATTACCAACATCATATGGTTCAACCATAGCGGTAAAAGGCAAACTTCTTAAATTGATCTCGCCCCAATCTATAAAACCACGAAGTGTACTTTTTGCCCACAAGTATGGTAGATTACATCCACCGAATGTTGGTGCATAATTCCAAGTAGATGCTCTAAGATTAATTTCAAGAAAATATTTCTCTCCATTGGGGCCCTTCATAAACTCAATTTCAAAAACTCCATTGAATTTAGCTTTTTTGAACAAGTCCTTGATTTTTTCTAAAAAGGGGAAATCATCAAATGGAACCACGTTCATATAATAGCCATAACTACTCTCCGAATAGCGAATATAATCAAAGAGATATGGCAAACAAATATCTTGCCCATCGTTCACAGAAAATCCCTCCATACAAAATTCCCCTTTTTTATGAATAAACTCTTGCAATATCAACATTGGAGATTTTATCTTCTGATAGGCATCTTTTAACTCATCCAAATTATGACAAACATAAACATCTCCTTTCCATGCTCCCATTGTTGAAGCAAGAACCTTGGTAATTATTGGATAATTAAGGCTTTTTGGAAGAACTCCAGTTTTTACAATTTCCTTTTTAGGAACATCCAACCTCGCTTCCATCCCTAGAGTCGTGATATTATCCTTGTTCTGCAACCAAGTAATTCGTCCTTTCTCTCCAGCGTTATAAAAATAAAATTTATCTTTCAGTTCATCATAATGTGCATCTAGAAAACTGGTTGTTTTATCATCACTACAATACAAAAATGGCTTAAACTCTTCATTTCCATACTCCGAAAGTAGAATTTCCAAACCTTCTTCACGATTGGTTACAACGTGTAGCTTATGAACATACTTGCTGTGATTTATCAAACATGGTTTTTCTGCAACCAATATTGCAATTGGCTGCAAATCCATTTCACCCAAACTACGTATTACTCCCAAAGGGTTGTAATGATCCTCTGAAAAAGTGATAAACTTATGCTTTTTAAGTTCAAAATCTAATTGATCCATACAACTAATTTTATTTTTTCTTAACAAATAATCTTACATCATTCACTACCATAAATGCCACAAGGATAAAGCCGAGATAGCCATTCAATCCATATATGACATTCAACAAAGGTCTGTATGGCACATAACATGCTACCAAACATCCTACTACACCGCCTACAATTATCAAAGTTTTATATAACTTTGTTCCATCTGTCGAGATAACACGAATACCAGTCCACAACAAAGGACAAGCAGAAGTATAGATACCAAAGAAGATGATTACTGTAAACACAGCAGCCAACATAGGATGAATGCTCTTTGCCAAAACTAGCGCTGGTATACCAACATTCCAAGTCTCATCAACATTTGCAATTAAAGCAATACAACAAACAATGGCCGCAGCAAAAATTGCCACCGTAGAAAGCAACATTCCTATATTCACTTCTTTCTTATCATGATTGGCACCTATCTTACTCAAGAAAGCAGCAAACCACAAGATAACAAAACCACCGTATGAGGCTCCAGAAGCAAATGGATTGCCATCGCCCACCTGTGTTATCTCATATTTATCAGTATCAACTGCCTGCAAACCATCTGCAAAATGAGGCCATCCTGTAATGGCAGTCCATATTGCAACAAAGATAATCAGCACAACGATGATAGGACCAAATATGCCCAAGGTTTTTACAATGCGGTTTAAACCGAAAACGGCAGTCAAAACAACTAATGTAGCTAATATCACCGAACCAACACCATTTGGCAATCCCCACTGTTCCATCGCTGTGGAGTTGGCTCCTCCACACATCACCACAAAACTCATGTAACAAAACAATGCAGAGAAATAATCAAAGAACCTGCCAATATACTTTCCGCAATATGCCTTGTATATATCACCATTATGCTTTACACGCAAACGGTTACCATTGGATATAAATGACAAATTAGTATATACATATATCACTGCACATACAGCGATGACCACCCAAAACTTGCTACCATAAGATGCCTCATACTGCATCACTTCCTGCATCGTGGCAAATCCTGCTCCTATATAAAAAGCAATACAAGCACCACAATACTGTAATATTCTCTTAATTTTGTCCATAAACATCATTTATTTATTGCTAAACGAAAATTCGACTGCTACCACAAACCTAGGTTGCTTGGTGAGTATATCGTTAGCCCAAGCATAAAGATTAATATTCCTATGAGAATAGTAGCAGCCCATCGACAAATCCACATCTTGTTCAAACTTCCATGAATGGATTGCACCAACCATCGGTGTTATATTATTACCTTTACCCGGCAGGTCAAATGTATGACCAATATAACTCCATTGTTTAGCAGATGTAAGTTTGTTCTTATCATTTTCGAGCCACGTGTCTGTCACATAGAACCATTTACCGTCCTTGGATATGTTGCCATTGATATACAAAGCAGAAGTTAAATAGCTGAACTTATGATGCGCATTCAAATCAAAAGAAGGAGTCAACTGTGCTCCAATCTTGAAATAATCCGTAATCTTTGTACCACCTCTAACAATATAACCAATATAGGTATTTCCTCCACCTGTATATAAGTCTACACCTGTTTGGAAATGGCTTCCTATACCATATTGCAAAGTACTGTAAGTTTCCCAAGTATCTGCATCCGCCCTATATTTCAAGGCAGAATATCCATAGAGTTTTTGGTCGCCTACAGTTGTACCAAAGTTTGGAACTTGAGCTTTTACACTAACTCTAAATAAAACTAAAAGAAATAATAAAATATATCTAAAGAAATTAACTTTCATATTCTTAACAATAATGTGTTGCAACAATTGAACGAATTGGTGATATGACTATTTTATTTGGATTTTTCATTAAATATGCGCCCCACCAACCAAATGAACTATACGACTGAATAGAATGCTTACAGTATGTCATTAGTTGCATATCTCGATAACTTTCCAAGCCTTTATTCCAATCTATAAAGTAGACTTTATCCTTTGAAAAATTTAGTCCGAACTTCTTTTGATTTTGTTTACACCATTCAATACTTCCTGGATCAGTAAAGAAAAAGAACACTGGATCATGAATGTTTTTCTTTACATATTTTACAGCTCTTTTAAAATACCCTGATTTATATATCCATGCATTAGTTCCCATAGCATCTCCTCTACGCACATGGACAGAAACAGAATTACAGGAATTTAATTTCACTGCAGTCTCTTTATTTCGTTGATCTTCAAATTCTGGAAAAATGAAAGTATCTCTAATTTCTTTTTCAATCAATTCTATACCATTATCTCTTCTGTACAAAGCTAATCTTTGACCCGTAAATAGATTAGCACTTGTTTTGCAAAAAACTTTATCTTTTTCATAAAATTTCGCTATTTGTCTTTTTTCAAATAATTTGTTACAAATTGATTTTATATTAGGAAAAATATTAAAGCAAGCATTTTGAATAAATTGCATAGCAACTGAAAAAGAATTATTTGGATTATCATTTTCAAAGTCTCCACGAAAATTTATAATATCCAAACCTGCATCATTCAAAGCCTTTGTTATATAAACAGGGTAGTTCCATTTCTTTTCCCAAAATTTTGAACTTTTTACCTCTTCTAATATGCTATTCCATTGTGCATCAGAAAATAATTCCTTAATGTTAGGAGGCTCATTTATACCAAAAATACGTTGAAGCTCATATCCATTCCATTGACATATTACATCATTACAGTCTGGAATATCAAATATCATTGTTTCCAAATAGAATTTATCATTTGGATTCATTTTTTTTAGAGCTAAATATTCACAATACGAAAGCATTTGGTTGCCTAAACCTGATTCAATATGTATAACTTTCATCTTATTAACTTTTTTTGTTGCTTACCATTATAATAACCTTTAAATTGCATTTCCAATAAATTAAGTGTCGCAAATGCGAGAAACAAGAAGAATGAACCAGAAATATCTGTAAACAAAATCGCTACAAAATAAGCAGTAAGATATGCAAAATAGTACTTATTTTTTAGCATTTCTCGTATGCGGTATGCAGGTTTCACTAATTCTAGCAAAAAGCGTATCCATAAGGCAACACCTAATATGCCCGTATTAATAAGGACTTTCAAGAAAAAACTTTCAAGTCCACGTAAGACTTCATTATCATATTTGAAAAATTCACCACGATATTGATCAAAAGCATATCCTAAACCAGACAAAATGCCTGTCGAAATCATTGACCAAACCATTTCAAATTGGCTTATACGCATTTCAACAGAAGAGCCACTTGTTCCAAGTTTATCCTGCATTTTATCATCAAACATATAAAAAACAGAAGAAAACAAATCTCGGAAGCCTTTTAATTCTGGTATCATCATTATTAAAATAACACAGACTCCCAATAAAAGTCCATATTTCTTGAGAAAACCATAAATTTGCTTTTTGTCTGCCAACAATATAATAAAAGCAAATATTCCAAATAGCCCAGATCGTTGCGATGTTAAGATGTTGACAACAAAAGCCGAGAATAATAGTATATATCTAGTCTTTGAGGGGAGATACTTTTTATTGTAGAAGAATGTAAATATCAACAATGAGATCAATGTCATCATAATTTTACCATTAAACTTACCATATATACCTTCTGCCTTTCTTGCAAATCCAAATCGACCTTCTTCTCTATCATACATTGCGAGCTCATTAGCACTTACAGAAGTAAGATTATCATAAATAGGATTACTATCAACGAAAAAGGTCATTATACCATACAAACAGTTAAAAATAGCACCTGCAGCTATAAACTTAATAAGTGTTTTAAATTCTTTTTCAGTACCAATAACCAATAAAATACATAATGAAGGAACAAACTCTGTGATAAAAAATTGCAGAAGATATTTATATTGATAGCTCAAAGGTACAATCAAGGCAAAAAATGATAGCAGAATAATGCCTCCAAACAAGAATAACACTTGCTTTTGGAATTTATTTAATATCGTTCTGTTAGGATTTATTTTTCCATGATAGAAAACCAACAAAATACAAACGTAAATAGCTAAAGATATTGTATTGAAACTTAGACTTCCCAATCTACAAGTATCAGGAATACATAGTCTTATCAAGAAATACGAACCAAGCCCATATACTTTATTTTTGAAAGATACTATTATCAATCCTATTAAAAGAATAACTAATAAAATCATAGATACTATTTTAATGACTTAATAAACGTTTTGCTTTTATCGGATACATCCAAATTGACGGAACGATAGCTACGATATTTCCAACAATAGCAGCTGATGGTCCCATACCCAAGAAGCGAATCAAAACATAGGCAACAGGAATATTGACCAATGCACCAAAAACTGCCATATTCCGTTGAATTTTAACTTCCCCCATTCCATTAAATAAAAAGGCATAGATAGTCATAAAACTCTGAATAATATAATAAAGAGAACTAACTATATACAAATCCCAACTATTCACCTCAACACCAGACCAAACTCTGACTATAAAAGGCCCAATAGGAATAAGAACTAAATAGAGAATAAAAAACAATATATAATACTTAAGCAAGCGCTTTAACATATTATCAATCCAAGTAATGTCATTTTTATAATAGGCATTAGCAAAAGCTGACCATACAGGTGTCATTATTAGAGTAAACAAAGTGCCAACGGTTGCATAAATCTTATATACCAAATTGTAATCAGTAACACTGTTACTACCAAAAAATTTTGTTATAACAAAATTATTCATCATACCAGCTAAGACTAAGGCAATATTGATAATAAAGACATCTATACCGACATTCATCAATCCTCGAATATATCCGGCCTCAATATATTTACAGGAAGGTCTTATTGTTCTATATCTTTTTGCAAATAAAACAAAAGTATAGACCAAAAGATTTAATATTGGAGAAATTGAAAAAAGCACACATGCTAAAACTAAATTTCCAGGAAATAAGTATCTAAATACAAAAATACCAATAAGATTGATAACACTTTCTGTAAATAAGATAAAACTCTGTATAAAATTTCTTTGGTCGGCTTGTAGAATTGTTGAAATTGGTTGAAGAGCAAACCTTAGGAAAAAACAACCTAATGTTAAGTACATTATTATACTTAAACTTCCCTCAAAATCTGAACTGACCTGAAAGAAATCACTTAGATTTGGATTAAGCATATACAAAAACAGTGATGTTATAGTAAATGCCCCTAAAGCTATTAACAAAAGAATAGCATAAGTTGTACTTATATAAATTTTAGACTGCTCATCATGACCATTTGTCATGCTCTCTTGCAATTTTAGTCGAAGACCGCCACTTAAGCCAATGTCCAAGAAACTTAGCCAATTTACCATTGAACTTATAGTTAGCCAAATTCCATATGAACTCTTACCAAGCCAGCTAAGGACTAATGGGACAAAGATTAATGATAATCCCATACTACATCCTTTGACTATAATCCCTGTAAGAATATTAAGTTTGAGTAGCCTACCTCTACTATCAGCTCTTGATAAATTTTTAACAGAATTATATGAAAATTTAATATTCATGAATTTTATTTATAATTTTCCCAATCTTCTATTGATTTTTCTCTCAGCATGTTATAACGTTTTTTTGCTGCACCGTTTTTCATTTTTTCCCAACAGTACAAAAATGAAAGCATGTAATAACTAACATAAGCAAAAGTCATAGCTATCCCATCCCACCCCATTAATAAAGTTCGGAATTTAATAATATCTTTTATTGATCTTAAAAAATGCCTAAAAGCAGGCCACAAAGAAGTCTCTTCATAACACTTTCCCTCTGTTCGCCAATAACGAATATGTCTTTCTAACATCATATCTACAGAAACATGGGTTAGGTGGGACATAAAGCCACACTTTGGATTTATAAAATAGTCTCTTTCTTTTGTAACTGACAAAGCACCATGAACTCCATTATAATTTATTTTAATAGAATCCTTTCTAATCATATCTCTCCACTTTGCAGTACCCCATGGTGAGCGCTTATCATTAATTCCTAAGACTTCTTGATGAAATGGCAACTTTATAACAGTCACATCTTTTGGTAAAGTCTCAACAACTTTTCGTATCTCTTTACTAAGTGACACATCCATTAGATCACTTGCAGTAAAGAATATAACCCAATCACCCTCAAGACCTCGTATATAATCAAATTCTGAAGCAGAATAATTTTTTGAGTTTTCTACAACTATTACTTTAGCTCCAAACTCCTTGGCGATGTTAACGGTATTATCTGTACTCGATTTATCCAATACTACTACCTCATCACACCATTTTAATGATGTAAGAGCATATTTTATTCTTGACTCCTCATTAAATACAGGAATAAATGCTGATATCTTAACCATATTAAATCTATAAAATTAGTACTTAACTATCATTTCATTCAAACTCTTGTAAGCCTCAAAACCAGTTGCTGTCTTCAGTTTGCTGCCATCCAAGGCAAGATATTTCATGCTAACATCGGCACGTTGTGCTGAACCGAAGCACCCTTCAGGCACCTTTTTACCTAACACCTTATGAATGAGTGTTACGATTTCCTTTACCGTCATCGTTTCTTTTCCTTGTATATTATAGACTCCGCTTGGAATATCCTTTGCAAATGCCATGTCTATCATTCTAGGCACTTCGCTAACATGAATATACTGTCGGATCTGATTTCCAGCTGTAAAGTGTAGTTCTTCCCCATTCTTGATGGCATTGATTGTGTAAGGAATCAATCGCTTTGGATTTTCGCTCTCACCATAGATGGTAGGTATGATAAAATGCCAATGAGTAAATTCATGTTTGTATGAACTTATGAATCTAGTCAACATTCTCTTTGAAACAGTGTAGTCATTAGGGGCTACTGCTAAAGAAGTTTGTATGTCTTCTTCCGTAAAGAAACGTTCTTCTGTTGTCTCACCCATTTCAAATACAGAACCAAAGGTTATAAACTTTCCTTTATATCCCTCTGCTTTTAAAGCATTGCAAATACGAACAGGTACCGTGACATTGAGATTATAAATCAAATCATTGCCTTCTTTCAAGTTAGACTGAATACCTGCACCAATTGCATAAATAATGATGTCTGAAGCTAGTAAGCCTGAGCAATCAAGTTCGGCATTCATCAAGTTTACCTTATAGAAATTGTCATACTTATGAGATCTTGGCTCATCAAGTCCATACATATCCAGGTCCCATCCTGCTTCATTGGCATATTTTGCAATGGCAGTAGAAAGAAATCCGTTTGTTCCTAAAATTGAAATTTTCATTATCCTATGAATTTATTGATTTCCTCCACACAGAGGTCATATACATTTTCTGTTTTGTATCTCTTATACCAGTCAGAAGTGAGCATGGCACACTGTTTGGCATTCAGTCTTGGCTTCCAACCTAAACGTGTTTTAGCCTTATTGATATTGAGCATCAAAAGGTTTGCCTCATGGAGGGCATTCGAATCTGAAACATCCTTCAGTTCACCAAAGCCGAAATTCTCAACGATGGCAGAAGCAACTTCCCAAACGGTCAATACACTATCAGCTTCCGGACCAAAATTCCATCCTTCACAGTAACCAGTAGGCTCATTCCACATTTTCAGAGCCAAGAGCATATAGCCAGACAAAGGTTCCAACACATGCTCCCATGGACGAACGGCCTTTGGAGAACGGATATCAATTACCTTGGTTGTTTCCAAAGCTCGGATACAGTCTGGTATAATGCGATCCTTAGCCCAGTCACCACCACCGATTACGTTACCAGCTCTAACAGATGCAAGACTCACGGTATGCTTCTTTCCATAGTCAGCAGGATTAAAGAAAGAACGTCTCCATGACTGTATAGCCACCTCACAAGCGCCCTTAGAAGAACTGTATGGATCATAACCACCAAATGGGTCGGTCTCTACATATCCTTCTAACTGCTCATTATTATCATAGCACTTGTCGGTAGTAATCATTACACCCACCTTCACACTCTTGGTAGCACGGATAGCTTCCATTATATGAATAGTTCCCATGACGTTCACCTCGTATGTCTCTACAGGAATCTCATAAGAGAGACGGACCAAAGGCTGTGCTGCCAGGTGGAATACAATCTCAGGCTGATACTCTGCAAAGATTTGCTTCATCTTCTCTCCGTCACGAATATCAGCACGGATGTCAGCCTTTATCTTAGAACCGATGCCTGAAAGCACAAAGTTGTCACGCTCAGAATATGGGTCTAGACCTACACCTACGACCTCTGCACCTAACTCATGAAGCCAGATACACAACCAGGAGCCTTTAAAACCTGTATGACCAGTTACAAGGACTTTCTTACCCTTAAAAAATCCATCAAATACGTCTATCATAATATTTTCTTATTACCAAACTTTCCAAGGAGCTTTGTTCTCGCTCCACATTTTTTCTAACTCCATATTATCTTTCAACATATCCATAGGCTTCCAAAAACCTGTATGTTTATATGCATGCATCTCACCGTCTGAAGCTATTTTCTGTAATGGCTCACGCTCAAACATTACCGGATCTGCATCCTTAGGAAGATAATCAAAGATTTTCTGTTCACATACAAAGAAACCTGCATTAATCCAGTTTCCTTCCCCATCAGGTTTCTCCTCGAAAGACTGAACGATATTTGTCTGTGGATCAATATGAACAGAGCCAAAGCGACCAGCAGGTTTATAAACCGTCATTGACAACGTCTTTCCACTATCCTGATGCGCCTTGATGGTATCGCTGATATTTAAGTCTGTAACGCCATCTCCATATGTCAGACAGAAAGGCTCACCATCCAGATATGGACGAATTCGTTTCAATCTACCTGCAGTCATCGTATCAAGACCTGTATCAACCATTGTAACCTTCCAGTTTTCGGAATGATTTTCAAGTAACTTGACTGAATTGTCTGCAAGATTCACTGTTACATCGGTATTATGAAGGAAGTAATTCATAAAATACTCCTTTATAACATATCCTTTATAGCCACAACAGATTATAAACTCATTTATGCCATGAGCTGCATAAATCTTCATGATATGCCAAAGGATTGGTTTTCCACCAATCTCAATCATAGGTTTTGGCATGTACTGTGTCTTTTCGCTGAAACGTGTACCACGACCACCAGCAAAGATAACTGCTTTCATATTTCTTTTATTTTATTTTATAAGGAATTGTATCTTCTGGATTATACAGTAAATCTGTATAAGCACAAAGGATGAATTTATCGCAATCAGGAGCACACTCGACAGAATGAGCCACATTTCTTGGAATATATATAGTTTCTGGAATGCTAGCATCCATCAATATATCCAAACGTTCGTGCGTTTCCATGTCTTCAAACTTAAGAATGGCCTTACCATCTATAAGTGTAAACCATTCTTGTGCTTTGGGATGATAATGCGAGCCTTTTGTTTTTCCATTAATACCACAGGTAAAATAAACCTCACCTGTATGAGAAGGTAATTTTTCTTCCTTACCTGTAATTACTTTAAGAAACCATCCTCTTTCGTCTTTCAATAAGCGACGTGGATATTTAGTAATTTTATCTTTAAGCATTTCAAAAATAATTATTTGTATAAATCAATATTGATGTTGAAAGGTGAATCGAAGTCCTTTAGCATCGCATGCTTCATATCCTTTTCTGAGAGATTGGCATGCTCGGTAGGGAATTTCCAATCGATACCGGGGGTATCGTCAAGAATAGAGATACCGCCATCAGCCTCTGGATGATAGAAGTTAGGAACACTGCTGTTTCTGAAAGGACTGCAAACCATGGGCAAAGCCCTTTGGGATGAAGAACTGGCGATGATTGTCTTCTGGCAGTTCTACTGCTACATGCTTGCCGTAGGTTGGTGAACCTTTGCGGATATCTACTGCTACATCGAGGACTCTACCCTTTACACAACGTACCAACTTGCTCTGAGTATATGGTGGGCGCTGAAAGTGCAGGCCTCGCATCACGCCATAGCTACTCATTGACTCGTTGTCTTGACAAAAGTGAACACTGTGTCCCAGGATTGGGGCAACCTTTTCTTCAAGCTCTCGCTCGCTGAAGCTCTCGAAGAAGTAGCCACGAGCATCACGGAAGAGGCGT
>ERZ1035001.884-NODE-884-length-13298-cov-4.709431_pt1 | contig 13298 bp, 7 predicted proteins | sample MGYA00520685_ERZ1035001 | MGnify/ENA primary metagenome ERZ1035001 (study PRJEB33766, sample SAMN09781749) | gut metagenome | biome: gut microbiome | host: Homo sapiens | place: Madagascar | study: EMG produced TPA metagenomics assembly of the PRJNA485056 data set... | reverse complement strand
CAACAAAACATAAACAAAAACTATACATCCCCGAAACAACACCCCAGTATCAGCAACTGAAAGATAAAACCAAACCAGTAAAAAAACAAAACGTAAATTAACTAAGGATTGATGTACCAACACCTGCTATCTAAATAGTGGATGAAACTATCAATTCTGTATATAATATAAGGTATAAAGCAGCAAAGCTTGGGGACTAAGGTGCCACCACGGTGTCTGTGTCTCGCTAAAGCTACGTCATATACATTAATATATATGTGAATTTTATGAAGAAGTTGGCAATTCTAATCGTTGCGATATTGTCAATGGCATGCTCGCAACTGTCCGCTCAGAATGTAGCCGTAAAGACAAACTTTCTTTACTGGGCTACTACCACACCTAATATCGGAGCCGAGGTTTCGATAGACAGGAATCATACAGCCCAAATGTTTTTCGGACTAAACCCTTGGAAACAGTCGGGAGGCGATCATTCTACATTGCGTCATTGGTCGTTCACGCCCGAATATAGATACTGGTTATGCCAGAGTTTCAATGGTTGGTTTGTTGGAGCACATCTCATGGGAGGTGAGTTTAACGTTAGTGGGGTAGACTTTCCCTTTGGATTGCTGTCCACACAAAAGAACCACCGCTATGAGGGATGGTTCGTAGGCGGAGGTGTAAGTGGTGGATACCAATGGCCATTGTCAAGACATTGGAACCTTGAGACATCACTTGGCATAGGCTACGACTTCATAAAGTACGACAAATATAAATGTGGTACATGTGGCAGAAGACTTAAGAGCAGCCACACCAACTACTTCGGACCTACCAAGGCAGCCCTGTCGCTGATATATGTATTATAGAACTAAGCTGAAAAACGATATGAAACTGAACTTTCTTTACATATTGCCATTTCTAACACTTGCCGTATGTCCATGCCGAGGACAAGAGTGCAAGGGGGTATCCATAGCCAACAGTAGCATAAAGGTGGAGAATGTAAGGGTGAGCCATACCGACAAGCAGATTACGTTGTCTATGACTCTGAACCTCGACAGTCTGCGGATGCCTACTAACAACCAGTTTGTTCTTTCTCCATCCATAACAACTGCCGATGGCGATGTTGCTATGCCTAAGATTGTGGTTAACGGCAACCGACAGCACATTATGCAGCAGCGCAACCGCCACAACAACTATGGTGCTGATGCCTACATCGTGAAACGCACCAACGGCAAACCGCAGCAGATAGCCTATCTGCGCTCTGTTACATACGACAAGAAGTTTGTTGATTATAAGGTGCGTATTAACGAGGACCTTTGCGGATGTGGCGACAACCTTGCCAACAAACAATACGAACTGATGGAATATCGCCGACCAACTGCCAAGTTTGTAAGACCAGAGGTGGTGGCAGAGAAGATACGCGAGCTGGACAAGCGTGCATACATCGACTTCCCAGTCAACCGCACCGAGCTTAACCCGCTATATAGGCGCAACCCGGAGCAGCTTGACAGTATAGTTAAGACTATCAATACGCTTAAGGAAGACAAGAACCTTACGGTGTTGGCTGTCAATATACATGGCTTTGCATCGCCTGAGGGACGATTCGAGAGCAACGACCGCCTTGCCAAGGGACGTGCGCAGACGCTTATGGAATATGTACAGCGTATGGTAAGGCTCGACGAAGACTTGTTCTCCGTATCGCATACGGCAGAAGATTGGGACGGTCTGCGCAAGTTTATTGCCGAAAGCAACATCGAGCACAAACAGCAGATACTCGATATTGCAAACGATACTTCTATTAAGGAGGACGAGCGTGAGGCTAAGATTAAGACTGCATTTGCAAACGAGTACAAATTCCTGCTGGCTGCATGCTATCCTGCCCTGCGCCACTCCGACTACCATATTAAATATAAGGTACGTCCATTCAATGTTGACGAGGCTAAGGCTTTGGTAAAGACCCGACCACAATTGCTCTCGCAAAACGAGATGTATATGGTGGCACAAACCTACGAGCCTGGCTCTAAGGAGTTCAACGAGATAATGGAGATAGCGGTACGTATGTATCCTAATGATCCAACAGCCAACCTTAATGCAGCTTGCACACGACTGAATGCAGGGGATGCAGAAGGTGCAAAGCCTTATCTTGACAAGGCTGGAGATAGCGAGGAGGCTAAGGCTGCACGAAAAGTTTATGACGAGATTAAATAACATAAGTAACATAAATAATTAAACTCTAAGTATTATGAAGTTCTTTAAATTTTTCCCTTTGGCATGCGCAGCATTGATGATGAGCGCATGTAGTTCTGATGATGGTAATGGTAGCGAAAACCCAAATATCGCTAGCGAAGCCCAGTATCTGGCTGTGAATATTGTTAATGTGGGTACTACGCCGACACGTGCTCTTGACGGAACTTACGAAGATGGATCAGATGAAGAAAGCAAAATCAACAAGATTCGCTTCTATTTCTTCAATTCTGATGGTTCGCCGTACATATTGGCAGGAACAACAGATCCAAATGTTAACTGGCTTGAGAAAACAGCTCTTAAAGATGGAAAAGATACACCTAATGGTATTGAGCAAATCACAAAATCAATACTTGTTATCAAAGGTGTAAAAAATTCAGCCCCTTCAAAGATGATTGCTATTGTCAACCCAGGTTCGTTGACTCCAACAACGCTTGGAAATGGCAAGAAAACATTGGCAGAATTGACCAATCCGGTTGTAGATTCTAAATTCAATGAATCAACAACAACAGGTTCTATTGAGGAGTTTGTAATGAGCAACTCTGTGTATGCAACATCAGAGAAAGCAACTGTTTGCGAAAACTCAATTTCTGGCTATGTTGCAACTGATCAAGCTACAGCAGAAGCAAAGCCAGTAGATATATATGTAGAGCGTGTTTCTGCTAAGGTTAAAGCTACTCTTACAGGTACTAATTTTATAGATGGTGCAGGTCGTTGGGGTACAGGTATTGGTATTAAAGTTGGTGAATGCTTAAACCATGATATATATGCAGTAGTTGATGGTTGGGGTGTTGCTGATGAAAATACTAAGGCAAATCTTGTAAAGCAGATTGATGCAAATTGGACAAGCCTTGGTTTTACCCCTTGGACTACAGCTGATTATCATCGTAGTTTCTGGGAAACATCTGTAGCCTTTGCTGCTGCAACTAATGTGTGTGCAAACTATAAGTTTACTGAGTTTAAAAAGCAGCCAAATGAGTTCTTGTACACATTGCCAAACACTTCGGCTACAGCAATCCCTGCTACTTCTACAAGTCCTACCGATCCTACAAAGTACAAAAATGACCGCACAAAGTTCTTGCTTACTGCACATTTGGTGTATGATGCTGGTGCTGCAGGTTGGCAGAATGCTGAATTGTGTACATATAAGGGTATTGACTATCTTGGCGTCGACAATCTGAAAAAGCATATTGCATTAGAGAGTGGTTATTATGTAGAAACAGCACCTGGTGCAGCAACTTATCAGAGAATCACAGCAGCTGATATTACATTTAAGAAGGCTGTAGGAGAAGCCGATTACTTGGTAGTTCCAACTATTGATGATACTAAGACTTATTATCAAAATACAGGTTCAGAAGCCTCACCTCATTGGACTCCTGTTACTGGTACTGCAGCTAATACAGCTCTTGCCAACGAGACAGCACAAGTTAGAACAGAGGGTAAAACCTATTACTTCATTCCTATTAAGCACTTAGGTACTGACAATACTATTGCTGAATATGGTATAGTACGTAACCATATTTATGATGTTAAGGTGAAGAATATCGCAGGTTTTGGTACTCCAGTATGCCATCCTGATGAGGTTATTATCCCAACTGTTCCAGACGAGACAAAGACTTACCTCGCTGCTAAGATCAACGTTCTCCAGTGGCGCGTAGTATCACAGGATGTAAACCTCGATCATAAGTAATACTCTCCCTAAAATAGAGTAGATGGATTGTTAAAACTATCAAGTGGTACGCCCCGAAGGGGCATAAGCACATAGCCCAGGGCAACGCCCTGGGTGTTAACATCAAATATCAATGCGCCCTGTAAGGGCAAAAGCATTGATAATTAACGCTTTTGCCCTTACAGGGCGTACTGCTATAATTATCCATATACCCAGGGCGTTCTTGCTTAGGCAAGCGGCAGAGCCGAACGGCCTTGGGCTATGGGCAATTTGGGCTTTCAGCCCGCATTCTTTGACTAATCCATTGCCCACTATGTCACCCCTTATCCAATTGCACAGAACTCACATTATATACTGCTTATATGAGATACTTTAAGTCTGTCTTGAACATAACAACCATTGCCATGCTCGCTCTGTTGTTGACTTTCGCTGTTTCTTCTTGCTCGATGATGCACGATGATATGAGCGGATGCAAGAAAGAGCTGAGAGTTAGGTTTGCATATGATATGAATATGAAGTTTGCTGATGCCTTTGCCTCGCAGGTGAAGACAGTAACCCTTCATGCCTATAACCGAAATGGCGAACTGGCATTCAAGAAGACCGAGAAGGTGAGCGATATAGCTGCCGCAGGAGGCTATATGACGCTGGATATCGACCCCTGCATTTATACTCTGCAAGTATGGGCAGAGGGCGAAGAACGCCAAACTAACTCGTACATATACAATACTGACGGCGATATAAACAACGACGTCACCAAACTCGACTGTAAGATTAACCGTACAGACAGAGACGTTAAGCACGACCTTACCACTCTCTACCACGGACTGCTAAAGGATGTAGACCTGAGTATGGAGGACTATGGTGTAAAGACTGTGGTTGTGCCACTTACAAAGAATACAAATAATGTCAAGGTGGTGATACAGAACGCTATTGGCGTGAAACTGAATGCTACCGACTTTGACTTCAAGATAGAAGACGACAACGGATGGCTTGCATACGACAACTCACCAGTTGTGGACGACTCGATTACTTATCATCCTTGGTCGCAATACGATGGAGTGGTGAGCTCGGCAAGCGAGGATAATACTCAGGTGTCGGCTGTTGTGGCTGAAATGACAGTTAACAGACTGTTGGCAAGCAAGCACCCACGACTAAAGGTGTACAACAATCTTAACAAGAAGATGGTGTTCAGTATTCCGCTTATCGACTATGCCTTGCTGGTTAAGGGCAACTACAACAAGGATATGACCGACCAGGAATATCTCGACCGACAAGACGACTACAGCTTCATCTTCTTTGTAGACGACCACCTCGACTGGCTAAGTGCCACTATCTACGTAAACTCATGGCGAGTGGTGTTGCAGAATGTAGACATGTAGATTTATAATAAATCAGTACAGTATTAAACATATCCATATAGAATAGTGCGGATGTTAACACGTTTTATAGACAAGTTCATTCAGAGGGTTGCCTTTGTCATCATGCTGTGTATGGTGATGGCAGCTTGCTCCGACAGCGATGATGATGCTGTCGGCACAGAAGACGTGTCGGTTGCATTCACACTTACTGTTGCCGATGCCGCGTCTACTCGTGCTGAGAACGACGGATGGGACGACTATTCACCTGCGCAAGACGGTATACTGAACGAGAATCTGGTGAATACCGACGATATTATTATTGCCATTTACGACGATAAAGGCAATAAGGTGGACAATGTAGAGGACTTGCGAGTTACTACTGTTAGCGATCCAAGTATTACTGGGGCTACTATGTATGCCATTACTGGTGTATGGCGAAACGCTAAGCCTAACGTGGACAAGGCTAAGAGAGTGATGGTTATTGCCAATAGCAATGTCTCGGCATGGGCCGACCCGTCGGCGCTGACCTACGATCTTAACCCAGGCACGCGCAAGTATATACCTATGTGGGGCGTGGTTAAGATTCCTGCCACATTGACGTTGGGCAAGCAAAATAAATTGCATAATATACGGATGCTCAGAGCTATGGCAAAGGTGAGCGTAAGTCTGCGTACAGATATGACCACATACGGCTACGCTATAGGCAGCATGACCGTGAACAACTATAACACCAAGGGATATTGCGTGCCAAAGACATTCAACGAGGTGGATAACACTTCAGAAGTGCGCTTCGCAAATTCGCTGAATGTTTTGGATAGCCATGCCGACAAAATAGCCCTACCTACAACGGCTCCGCTATACTTGCCTGAGTACGACAATTCGGGTGCCAATCCTACTACAATAACCGTTAACCTCAACCGCAATGGTACATTGGAGGGTACGTATACGTTGGAGTTTCGCAACTACGACTCGGATGGTAAGCCTACAGGTTCGACATATCCTATACAGCGCAACCATTACTATCAGTACTGGATTTATAAGGAGAACGAAAAGATGATTGTTACGCTGCACGTTAGGAAGTGGAACAGGCGAATTTATCCCGAAGACGACGGTATAATTATGTAAAACCATATTAGAGAAGATAAAAGCCATATGAAGAAGCTTTCGATATTCATAATGTCTGTTATTGCCTTGCTTGCCTTTGCAGGCTGTACAGCCGATACTGACAACAACAACGATAAAGGTGGCAATGGAAAGGTGAGGGTTAGAATCAACATTTCATCGTCGGGCATATCTTCGGCATCGCGTGCCTCGGGCGACTTGTCGTGGCACGACGAATATGTTGAGCCAGGCGAGAAGATGAAGAACTGCTTTGTTGTTATTGTACAAAAGGGCGTTATAATCGACTTGCTCAAGAGCGAGGAATATGCTAAGGAACAAGACTATGTGGGCACACTGGAGTCGACGCTTGACGAGGGCGAGACAACATTCTATTCGTTTGCCAATATATCGCCAGAAGAACTGGGCTTCAATTCTACTCCTAAATACTATACAGAATTGCATCCTAACACAGCGTTTCCTACCGATTTCGACAACAAGCTTTATGCTGTAGCGGGCAATGTGGGAGCTGCAATAGTAAAACCTGCTGACGAAGCGGCGTGGAGAAAGGATGTGTTTCCTAATGGCATTCCGATGAGCAACAAGCAGACTATCACAATAAAGAAGACCACACAGCAGGTGGATCTTGAGGTAATAAGAATGGTGGCAAAGATGAAGCTGAAGCTGACCAACGACACTCCTAAAGATATTACACTTAAGAGCATTTCGCTGAGCGATATTACAACTAACGGTACTACGGGTGCTGAGAATCTGTATCTATTGCCAGGCAAGGATAATGGCGTAGCCGTAGAGCCACATCTAAGTCCTTTGGCTACATATAATATATATAAGGTGGAACTTTGGTCGAAGGTGGGCGAAACGGAAGTGCCTTGGATAAAGATTCCTGCCAATACGGCTACTACAAAGAAGCCTGTGGAGGTGACATTCTACCTGAATGAGTCGATAGCAAAATCGCCTGAATATTTTATCCTGAATCTGCAGACCGACAATCTTGCAATAAATAGACGTATCACGCTTGCCAAGTGGGACGTGATGTCGCGCAACGACTATCTCGAGGTGCCTATAAAGCTAAGCGACTATCAGATAACTTTCGATGTGCAGCAGTTTACTGCCATAGGCGTGCTGCCAAGTATCAGCCAGGTTGACGATAAGCTGACGGTGAAGTTTAAGAATTATGGCGAGTTTCATCTTGTGCCTCATGTTAAGGAGTATTCTACTGGAACAGAACTTGTTGGAGGCTCAGATGCCGAGGGCAGTTGGACTGTAGCAGGATGGTCTACGATAAAGCAAGACCCTGATGGCGCTGATGGTGTGAGTATATACGACCGCTCGCCAAAATATGTGCCTAAACGATTGACTATAGATGGTGTGATGGGCAACCGCCCAGGCTATGCTGTGCACGAGATACTGGTACACATCGGTGGACTGGAATATAACATCCCGTATAGAGTAGAAATTGTTAAAGAATAAATCTGCTTGATATGATAAAGAGAATAACATATATATATGTATGCGTAATAGCGGTGTTGGCATGTTGTGTCAGCACAAGCGTTCGTGCCCAGAGTAGTGTGTTTGCTCATTATAAAGGCGTGAATGGCAGACCGTATATCAGCAATCCATATGGTATAGAGATGCAGCAGGTGCATGAGTATGAATATACTTATTATGTGAATTATGAGAAGGCTGGACAGTTCGTCGAGTTGCTGTTGCCATTTGCGGGATATAATAGTTTAAATTCTACTACACTACTACATGACGAACCTAAGGGCTACATTCGATGGTACGACTATAAGACTGATATGATGTCTAATAGTATTGCGAGATGGAGTCCTGCCTATGGTTGTTTGCAGGATGTAAAAGATAAAGACGGCAAGAGTAGAGGTTATTTCGGTTGGAAAAATAACACGAATTCAGAAAACGCTGGACCAACCAAAGTTACACACGGTGTAATATACTATGTACCAGAAGCTGCGGCAAGTGCAGATTGGAAAGGCGAAGAGATAGCTTGCGATGTGAGCAAATATACCGACTTTGATCCTGTGGTAAGTGGCACAAGCCAATATTTCACCCATGAGCCTACATTGCAGATACGCTTTATCTACCATATTCGCCCAGCAAAGGCTATGGCAGAAAACATAGTTAAGACAACCTCTACCGACTTGCGCACAGCCGACTCTGACTTGACGATAGAGGACAACCGCCGTATTGTGTTTGGTGCCAAAGATGGTGATGCGAAAATGTCGGTACGCGTAAATTATAAGCCAAGCAATTACTTTTTCTATGCCCTAAAACCAACGGACGAAATACCAAGACATCTTTTATCTTCGGACGAAGCGCATAGCATAAAACAAGCCGACTACGACAAGAGCAAACTATATAATGCCAATGGCTTTGTATGGATTGCTTATGACGAGACAAAGACCAAGTATACGGCGTTGCAAACAAGTGGAGCCAAACAAATGATTGAAGATACTTCCATGAAGACCTTGATGAATGGCACATGGTATAACTTGGATGGAACTGAAGCTACACCTCCAACGATAACATTCGGAAGTATAGTATATTTTGTGGCTTATGCCTATTATAACGATATATCAGTAAAAGCTCCGATAGCCAACTTTGAAGTGCTCTATCAGAACACTTATCCAAAGACGAGGCAGCAGCTGATAGATGATGGAGATAGCGAACGCATGCTTGACTATTTTGAATCGCACTATAAGCAAGCAACAAAGCCAATTTCGTTTGACGACGATAACGACGAGCTTACCGTGGTGGCTCCAACAAAGGAGAACAATATGGCACATTATGCCTCAAGATGGGACAGACGTGCATATAGCTTTGTATATCCTCAGTTGCGCGACCAAGCATGCCCTGGTACGTACGCTTTAATACATGGCGAATATGGATTGTTTAAGAGTGCTAACTTGGCTGGAGTATCAGACAAGTCGCAAACCACAGCGGCAGGAAATACTTTGTATAGTTGGAATGCTCCTGACGATCCGGTACTTTATGACCGTACTTATGCAATAACCAACGGCAAGCAGTATGGCTACTTCCTCTATGTGGATGCATCAGACGAAAGCCGACAGATAGCGTCTGTAGACTTTAAGGCAGACCTTTGCTCAGGAGCACGCCTTATATTCTCGGCTGCTGTTACTGACTTTACTGCTTCGTCTGCTCCTGTTGAGCCTCAGGTGTTGTTCAAGCTATATGGCATTATAAAGGATGAGAACGACAAGGTGACACATCAGCGACTGCTGACATCATTCACATCAGGCGACTTTAACTCTAACACGGAAGGCGCAAGACAAGCCGGTACATGGTTTCAGGTGTACAGCCGAATAGTGATGAGAAAGAATTCGGGAGTGGAAAACTATTCCGACTTCCGTATTGTGCTCGATAATATGTGCTCGGGTACTCATGGTGCCGACTATGCCATTGACGACATTCGTCTATATATACAGCATGCAAAGGTGGACGTGATGCAGAATCAGCCAGCTTGTCCTGATGCTACTAACGGAAGCGTGGCTAACCCTAATATTACACTTAAGATAACTTCGCACTACGAAAATGTGCAGGCTATAACAGGTGTGGGCAAGGAGTCGAAGCTGTTTTATCGAATATCCGATATGGATGGCAATCCGTTTGCGGGTATCGACTATAATGGCGACGGAAAGGCTGACGAATATGGCGTGGTGACTATTCCTGCCAACTATGATGCTACTTCTTCTGCATTTGAGATAGACCCTGAGGGACATGTAATATTGGTGATTGCCAACAGGCACTTCGATTTGCCTTTGGGAAAGAAGTTTTATGTTTCGGTGGCTTATCCTGATGCTAATGGCAAGCCTGAGGAATGGGGTAAGCAAACTGATGCATGCTCGTCATATAGCGAGGAATTCAGTATTGTGCAACAGAAGGTGGCTATATCTGATGCCAACGGAAGTGTGGTTACTACGGTGAGAGTGTCGTGCGACGGCAATAGTACGCCTGATGTGGATATTAATGCAAAGCTCGAAACTGCCGATAATGTGGGCGGTGGCTCTATCTTGCTTAATAACGTGAAGTTTGACTGGTTTGTGGGAACTCCTGATGGAGCAGACAATAAGTTTTCTACTATCACAGGCTTGCAGCAGGCTTTAAGAAGATTTCGCGATAAGTATCCTGATGCGACTTCTCTTAATGCTGCATTCCAAACATCTAATCCTGACGACTATGCATTGCTTAAAAAATATATCGCAGGCGTAGATGGCGAAGGAACATTGGTATTGGCGGTAAGCAATACTCTTACGGGGTATAAGTTTAGCGAGGTGGGAACCTATAAGATTGCGGCTGTTCCTATTGCAACTAAAATAACGCAAGGAACCGTGACTTACGAAATATGTCCAGCCCCTATGTACTTCACTATTCGTATTGTGAAGGATGGTCCGAAGCTTACACTTGGTTTCGACAAAGTGGCTTATCCTAATGATGACCGTGCCGTGCGCATTGGTTTGCCTCAAATAAAGGCGATGCTGAAAAAGATCGATGATGAGACCGATAATGGCATGCTGATATTACCGGTGGCTGATCTTAATAATGGAAAAGATAAAGATATTGAGATCATATTCCGTGATAAGAATGTATTTATCTCCGACACTAATGACCCTACTTTCACTACTACAAAACAGATTGTTGGTACTTTGAAAGAAACTACTCTTAAGACAGGAGACAAGGAATTGGGACTGGTGTTTGATGATAAAGTCTGGGATATTCTGCACGAAGGATATTGGTATGAATTGAACTTCTCGTATGAGCTTAATAGTAGTACGATTGCTGCATGTCCTGGCGATATGTTTATAACATTTAAGGTGGTGCCAGAATACCTTACATGGTTTCCTTCTGTTGCAAACAAGCTTAATGCCAACTGGAACAACGACCTGAACTGGAAAAGATCTACGGCAGCAGAGCTATACGACAAAAAATATAAAGACTATGGTGAGGCTACTTATGACAACCAGGATATAACTAATACAAACCTAACGAGACAACAGGCATTTACGCCAATGAAATTCTCGAAGGTTGTTATACCAGAAAACAAGTTGGTTTATCCAGGTCTTGACAATATCGTATACCGTGTGGGTAACGATATCGCTACGAAGTTGACAAACTTTAAGGGCGAAGAAGCTACATCGGGTATTGCATACGACTTTGTGGTGTCATGGAACGACAATACTGCCGACCATTCGACAGACGGAAATGGAACGTTTAAATGCGAGACTTTCCATGGTAACCTCTGCGACCAGATTTTCTTCAAGGCACGAGCAGAGCTGCTCAACCAGCCATACCTTATATATAATAAGGCGTATGTGGAGAAAGAGGTGACTCAGAATAAATGGAATATTATCTCTACACCATTGAAGGATGTATATGCGGGCGACTTCTTTGTGCCATTAGCAACAGGCAGGGAAGAGTCGAAGACTGCTTTCCAGACTATGAACTTCGGAGAGACTTCAGATAATAGAGTCTCTGCTCCAGTATATCAACGCAACTGGGATAGCAATGCCACCCAGGTAGTAGATAGAGATACTAATTATAAAGCTCATGACTATAATGGCACAAATATCAGCATTGATACTATTTCAGATGCTTCGATGAATGTAGAGTCGCTATATTGGAGCCATGTATATAATAAACTCGACGAGAAATATGAGAAAGGAAAGGGCTTTGCACTAAAGGCTGGCGACCAGTATAAACAGTTGTCGCCAAAATGGCTCTTCCGTCTGCCAAAGGAGGATGTGGAATATACATACTTCAAACCAGATGGCTGGTATTCTGGCCAAACGGTTACTCTGAAAAAGGATGATATATATAGGCTAAATTTGCTAACATCTAACGAGCCTGGCTTGTTGGGAGAATTTTCTCAGCCTCTCACAACCAATACTCATAGCAATAATCGCTACTATATAGTGGGCAATCCGTATACAGCATCGCTTAGTATGTATAGATTCCTAAACGGAAACCCGAGCTTTGAACGTAAGGTGTGGACTTTAGTTGATGGTGTTCTTAAGGCACATAGCGTGCCAGAGGGTACATACAACCGCAGTCAAGATTATATCATTGAGCCAATGCAAGGCTTCTTTGTTAAGGTTAAGGAGGGCGAGACGGTGAGCCAAGCTAACTTTACTTTGATGATGACTACAGACCGCTGGATATCTGGTGGTACTGCTGTACAGGAACCTGCTGCAGTATATATCAATGTAGTTAATAATGATAATCTGTGTTCTACAGCTAAGGTTGTGGTTTGCAATGATGCCGACGACGAATTTGTTGATGATGAGGATGTTGAGTTGCTTAACAACTCTGATATTGAAGATGTTCCGCAAGTGTATACTGTAGCGGGCAATCAGGCTGCTGCTCTTAACAAACTTTCAAACATCAACTTCCTACCGTTGGGCATCATTGCTAAGAAGGATGGAAATGTGATGAGTAATGGCGCAGCTGTTAATGTAGAAATATCAGCAAACCGCTATGTTACTGATAAGCTGTTTGTGTTTGATGCTAAGATGGGAACTTTCACTCCTGCCGATGCTCCAATATCTATTATGGCTAATGAGCATGGTAGATACTACATCACCACATCGACTTACAACTTGAAGCAACATAATGATGAGGCTAATATCAAGTGTTTCTCGCCTAATAGCGGTACTATAACGGTGAGTTCACCTAATATAGCTATTGCTAATGTGCGTATATACAATGCCGAAGGCTTGCTCGTAACATCGGCTTTAGACATTAATCAAGCATCTTGGACCAAGAATATTGGTTGTGGCTTGTTTATTGTAAAGGCTGAAACTAAGGATGGACAGAGCAAGACATTCAAGCTAAGTGTAAGATAATACACCTATGCAGTGGGGCGTAACCATAACTTCCGATAACTATATATATATTAT
>ERZ1035001.880-NODE-880-length-13332-cov-10.202154_pt1 | contig 13332 bp, 23 predicted proteins | sample MGYA00520685_ERZ1035001 | MGnify/ENA primary metagenome ERZ1035001 (study PRJEB33766, sample SAMN09781749) | gut metagenome | biome: gut microbiome | host: Homo sapiens | place: Madagascar | study: EMG produced TPA metagenomics assembly of the PRJNA485056 data... | reverse complement strand
TTGGAAAATTTCGCTGAATCGCCAAGATAGAAATTTCTATATATGATTATTCTTCGTCTTGAAATGATTTAATTCGATTTTCTAAATAATCAATTTCATCATTCCAATGATCTACTAACATATCTTCAATCTGATGCTTTGCATCTTCTATACTGTCTGCAAACAATGTATCATATTCAACATTTAGTTCTTTTGATACATATACAAATACGTTTTCGTCTGTTTCATCTTGTACAAAACCAGCTACTACACTTTCATCATCTTCTTCATAAAATTGACTAAAATGTAATTTATAACATTCCTTACCAAAGTCATTCTTTTCACCTGTTTCCCAATATTTCTTCACTTTATCACCTTGTTTATTACTTTTACCTTACATTCGATTTCTACAACTTCTAGCTGCCTATCAGCGTTATAACGTCTTGACATAAAATTTCTAACCGCATTCTCAGCAGTTTTTTTGTTTCCCAATATTTGTGTCGTGGGTTTGTAAGATTACTTACTAATTTACCTGTTAATTTATCCATTACACCATATAATGTAAATTCATTTGCCATTCATCTCACCTCACTTTACAAAATCCTTACAATCTGTTCATATAAGCAAATATCCTTATCGTTGATTGCCTTATTCACATGCATATGACCAAACAAATGCTTTTTATATTCGGTTGCAGCTTTCACTTCTTCCAAATAATTAGTCAACACATCTGGTTCATACAACCCTTTACCACCCATAAGATATAACTCTGATGTAGAAGGGCTATGTGTAACAATATAATCAACTGTATTATTATTCTCTTTTAGTATTTCTAACCCATGCTGCATTTCTTCATCTGTCGGTAATTCTTCTTCCCACCAAGACAAATCTTTGATACGATACATATATTTGCCTTGCTTATCAAGTTTCTTAGCTTCTTCTCTCCAATCTTCATCGTTGTAATCGAGAATACCATCCTGAATATCATGACTTGATGCACCACCAAATGCAAAGAATTTCTTATCTTCTATAGTGAAAACCTCACCACGCATTAGATGAAGTACATTTAATCTGATTTCATGAACCTTACCACCATGCCATTCTTTAATTGGATAAGTTGCAAATCTTTTATGATTTTCGTGATTTCCGTCAATAAATATAGTTGTGAATGGTTTCTGATTTAACCAATCCAACCAATATTTTTCCTGTTTACTTTCTCTATCTCGATTCCATACAAGACCAAAATCGCCAAGAATAATTACAATATTTTCATCTTTATTACCAGAAAAATCTTTCTGTTCATAGAAACTATCTTTACTTAATCGTGTAGGATTTCCATGTATATCACCTGTTACATATACTGCCATAGTTTACCTCTTACATACCAAGATCTCAACATCAGTATCTGCAAAAATGCTTTTAATCTGTTCTGAAACATCATTCCAGTTCAGTCTATCTAACCCACAACCAATTACAGGCATTGCAATCTTCTTGATATTATTCTCTAAACAAATTTGTTTCATTTTTTCAAGTGCAAGTCTCATCGTAATAATTGTTGGCTTGTGAAAATATCTCTCTTTTGTAATAAGATTAAATACTCTACCTTCTAATAGACAGTCACCACCAATTCTCTTATGAGTGTACTGGTTAAGATAATCTGGATATTTTGTTTGTAGTTTTCTTTTCATATTAAATCTTTTATTGAATTCGACTACAATTCCCTTACCCATTCCAAAATCTGCACTGATACAGTGTGCTAAATAATAATCTTCTGGTACTGTAAATAAATCTTTATTCTCTTCTCTATACGTCATTTATCTCACCTCACTTATTCGTTATCATATCCAAAAACAACAGCTCATCTTTCTTCAATGTAATATCATAATCTTTCCACTTTTCCATAAGTTCTCTTGTGTCGAAACCATGAGGAACTACAATATGAAAACCATTTGGCGTGTCAAATGACTCAATTTCGTCTTCTTCGATATTTGAAAATTCAGCAATATCATTTATAAACTCCGTCCTAGATAAATAATGATCCACATCAAAATCAAACAGCCATTTACTCTCATCACGATTCTGTACCTGCTGTGCAACAGATGCTAATGTGCGATTGAGCTGAGTCATACTTGGCTTATCTCTCAACAAACGGATAATGAACTCTTCTCTGATTTTCTCTTCATTTCTTGAATTGACTGACCTATACAGCCTTGTCTGTTCACCAGGGACTCCTTCAGCTGCAAAACTCTTAAAATCTTCAATTACCTTGTCTTCATTCTCTCTATATTCAAGAATTGTTTCGGTACGTTTCTTGAAATTTGGAATATCCTTGTTGTCTTTATTACGAGAACGCATTAAATATACATATAAGTTTGACATTGTATTATTCTCTCCCATATTTTGTATAATCAATGGTTTCAAACTGGTCGTATACATTAGGAATAAAAATACCAATCCAAAAATCTTTCTGAATATTTTTATGATATGTTATACTCTCATTCCAATCCTGAATCTCATCAATTACTTCTTTATTCAATAAACCAAATTCATCACGACAAGCACCACTTTCTACTTTATATGTAATAGCATTATATCGTTCTTTGGTTTTTTCTACTTGAGCATTAACACCGATATAATCACAAGCAAGGATAATAAACATAATTGCCATTATAATTCCGCTTACAACAACAGTAGCCCACCCAGAATATTCAATTATGTCATCATTCTGATATAGAAATTTTCTTAATTTGTTTTCATTTCTAGTATCAAACCACTCCATCTTTCCAACAGTTATCAATCCAATTCCTACGATTAATACAACTAAACATAACCAAAATAACATAATTTTACCTCCAATTTTTCTAATGAAATGTGCGTTTCTTTCTAATGTAATTTATATACCATATATAGTATATATTGTGTTTTACAATCGCTATATATGGTATATTGATAGAGCTAGTAGGCTGTGACGCCTACCAACCCTTAAATTATTTATTCTTCTTACGTTTTCCTACAACAAATCCTGCTCCAAAACATACCGCAAGACAGATTAAGAAAACTCCAATATTTAATACAATCATATTGTCACCTACTCAATAATCTTGAATGATACATCTGTTCTTCTATTCATCGCACGATGTTCCTCTGTATCATTATCTACTACAGGATTGCTTGAACCGTTACCAACAATTACGATTCTATCAGCGGAAATACCATTCATAATGAAGTAGTTTTTAACTGTCTCTGCTCTCTGTAATGAAAGCTTTTTATTATACTCGTCCTGTGGATCAGAGTTTGGATTAGGATCTGTGTTACCTGCAATCTCAATAATTGCACCATCAAGAACTTTTGCAATATCAATAAACTTGTTTAACTCCTCAGAAGCAACTGCTGAATCAGAGAATTTAGCTGTATTCTTTACAAAAGTTACTGACGCAGAACCACTTAATAATGCTTCAGTATCTTCGATTGTCTGTTTATTATCTTCTGTAACCTTCACAGTATCTGTGTTAGATACTTCTTTTGTGTCTGAATCATCTTCAATTGCCTTAATATATGTATCATCAAAGATATTATCTACAATATTAGCGTTCACCGTTTCTCCAATAGAAGTCCATACTTTACACATATCAGAATAAATTGTCTTTGCTGTTCCATTTAATAAATCAGAATTATCTTTCCAAGTTGTGAGTTTTGCAGTAGCTGCACTTCCAGCAATATCTTCATCAGATGCAGTATTGAACATAGGCATTACTTCTCTAATTGCTGTAAACTCATTATCGTACATATCTGATGCTTCGAGAGAACCCTGAATAAATTTCTCTACGACCTCTGGATATGTCTCTGCAAAATTCTTATCAAATAAGATTCCATCCATTACAAGGTTTGTTGAACTTGCTGTGCTAAATAATACATGTGCATCTGTCATATTCTGTGCCTGTGTTAAGTAAGGCTCCCATGTAGCTGCTACATCAATCTGTCCTGCAAAAAATGCTTTTGCTGTATCATCTGCTGTTGAGAACAATACAAGATTGTTAATAATATCGGCTTTTTCATTATCAGATAAATCAGAGTTATTTACGAACCATACAACTAAAGTCTGTGCCTCTGAAAACTCAGGAACACCAATTTTTGCTCCAACTAAATCCTTTACTGTTTTAATAGAAGATTTTGCAATAATACCATCACCACCATTTGAATAGTTTGTGATATAAGGCATTACTACATCTTTTCCTGCTTCTGTAAATTTCTGTGATAAAAATGCTGTTCTGTTGATTGTATAACCTGCTGCATTTAAATCACCTTTAATAAGCGCATTACTTGACTGTGTAGCATCATTAATAACATTAATATTTACATTGATTCCAAGCTTTCCATAAATAGAATCTGGCTGAGTTGTAAGCCCACCGTTAGCGTCAATAATAGATTTCCAACCGATCCACTCATCTAAAGACAGATTAATCGTTCCATTACTATCAGACTTTTTAGTATCCGTCTTTACATTAGCAGATGTATTTGTGTCAGAATTTGTCTTATTATCTACTACAACATTATCTGTCTTTGTGTCACTTTTAGTCTTAACAATACCTGTTTTTAATCCTGCGAAGACTCCACCACCAATTAATGCAATAACCAAAATCATAATTAAAATCTTTGAAGCTTTTGTAAGTCTAAATCTTTTCGTACTCATTCCATTCTCTCCTTATTTGTTATATTTTTTCTTTAAACTGTCAAGATAATCATTACTGCTATTTTTCTTAGCTTCAACTTCTGCTTTTGCAAGTTTCGTAGACATCTTGTTATTATGTACTACTTTTGAACCCTCAACAATTGCATCTAAGTCTTTATTCTTATCTCTAACAGAATCAAGAAGTTTATCAGTTGCAGTTACATTTTTTAGCTCGTCCATATCATCATAGACTTCCTGTAACTGTTTCTTTACTTTCATATTCTCTACAACTTCCTTACTTTCTCTCTTCAATTTGCGGAGATTCTTTTCACACATTTCCTGTGCTTCTTTTGCAGTGTTAGCTGCGTCTTCATATGCTTTAACTAATTCTGAATATCTCTTGATATCAGCCATAATCTCTTCTCTCTCATCAGCCTTTAACTGTGCTAATTCGATCTTATTTGCTTTTACAAGAGATTCACATTCAGATTCGACCTTCTCAAGCTTTGCTTTGAGATTCTTCATATCTTTCTGTGCATTGCTTAATTTACCAGCAGCCACTTTATAAGCATTATCTGCTTTGTTATAAGCATCCTGTGCTTGATCAATTTTTTCTCCATAAATAGCCTCTGCACCTTCTGGAGTTGTAGCCATATCTTTGATGAACAATCTCGTAATTCCCGAAAATAATGTTCTTGCTTCAGGAAATAAAATGAAAATCAAAATAATAACCGCAATCACCAAAATCACAATAAGTTTTCCAAGATCCATTAATTGTCTCCTCCTTCAATAAATTTAATTAATCCAGAAATTCTACCAACTTCTGTATTAATATTATTCTCTGAAATCTTCATCTCTGACTGCTGTTCAGAAATTTCTTTTTCCAATCTTGCAATCTCTTTTTTATGATTCTCAATTTCAGTTTCCTTATCAGCGACATTAGCATTTCCATCATCTAAGATTTTTGCCAATACACTATTTAATACATCCACTCTCTGTTCACCATCAAGTGTTACATCAGTAACCGTTAAGCCAAACACTCCAAGAGTCGCCAACACTGAACCTCTCTTTGTCTCTGTAACCATTTCTTTTGGAAGAGAATTAATCAGTTCTTCAATTTTGAAAATTGATTTCGACCTATCAGATAACTCATTCTGAGCATAAATATCATCAATAAGAGTATCTGTATGTACCTCGTCAAGTTCAACTGGAACTGTACTATCCTCCACAGAATAATCAGTGCCTACATCATAATTCTCTTCTTCTGGAACTTTCTCTACGAAAAAGTCTCTAAATCCCATTTTGTTTCCTCCTTAAATTAAAATTCTATAATCACGTCACACATTTTTTGTGCTTCTTCTTTGCTATGTGTAACCATAATTATTGTGTTATTTGTTTCTTTATGCTGCTTGATAATCAAATCTTGCATTTTTTGTCTAGTTTCAATATCTAATGCAGATAATGGTTCATCCATAAGAATTATTTCTGGATTCATAAATAATGTTCTTGCCAAAGCAAGTCTTTGTCTCATACCGCCTGATAGTTGTTTTGGATATTTGTTTTCATTACCTTCCAATCCAACAATAGAAATCATTTCTTTTGCTCTATCAATATCACACTTATTTATTCTCCCTTTGACTTTCTGTGCTATCAGAATATTATCCAAACACTTTAGCCAATCAAATGAAGTATAATTTTGATGCATCATGTAAATATTATTTTTACTTGCCTTAGTAACTAATTCTCCATTTACAACCACATTCCCACTTAACGGTTTTATCAGACCTGCAATTGTTCTTAGCAAAGTTGTTTTTCCACAACCAGATTCACCTAATATCCCATAGATCTTAGAATCAAATTGATAGTTGAAATTCTTCAATAAAGGCTTGTCTCTACTATAGCCTGTATATAACTCATTCAATTCAATCATTTATATACCTCCATTTAAAAATGTGTTTTACTAACCATTTCGCAGAAAAATCAAATATAACACTTATGATCATGATTACGATAATAGCCATAAAAACCAAATCTGTTCTTCCTCTTGAAGAAGATTGTTGGATTATATAACCTAACCCATATTTTGCATTAATTGTTTCTGCTACTGCTATATATGTAAATCCAATTCCATACATCATGATAAAACTATTTAATACTCCTGGTAGAGATACTGGTATCTGTATTCTCCAAATGGTCTGTATCTTATTCATTCCGATTGTTAATCCTGTATCAATCAAATCACTGCTAACTTCCTCCAAACATAAAATGACTGATGGCATCATATATACAAAAGTTGCTATAAATAAAAATACTATTTTCATCATTTCGTCTATACCAAACCACATAATCAACAGAGGATAAAAAGCTGTGACAGGAATGTATCTCATAACACTGATAATCGGATTTAATATATCTTTTGCTACTTTTGAGTTATAAACTAAGATTGCAATAGGAAATGCAATAAATCCTGATACAAAAGTTGCTATAGTTATTCTCAAGAACGAATATTTAATAGCCATTATCAACTGTCCAGTTTTCAACATTGCAATTAAATCTTTAAATACTGTCTTTGGATCTGGAACAAATAATTGATTTACATGTTGCGAAGCAATACTCCAAATTATAAGAATAGCCATTAGTAGTGCTATTCTTTTTAAAATAGTTTTCACATTCTCACCTCTATATCTATATTCTCTTTTTAATTTGGGAATTTTATTGAGCTGAATCACTCAGAAATTTTTCAAAGGAAACGAAGTTTTACTTCGATTTTTCTCTCTCATACCAATCACATGTCATTTTTAATTTAAATCCTGGCATAAAATCTCTATAATCAGCACCAATCGCATTATAAACTAATGGCTTATTACATTTAGGGCATATTAAAACAGGTCTAAATTCATTATCTATAACTGGAAAATAGCTTTCTATTTTAAATCCACAGTCACATTTTGATTCATGCTTAAAATATTCATATTTTAAAACATCATTTTCGATTATTGTTGATTCTGTTCTACTTATGCCATTTTTATAAGTCAAAGCATAAAATTCAATATCCTCATCATCATATGGTTTGTCATGCTTGTACAAATAATAATGTGTTAGTTCATGAGATAAAATATCTGCAATAATATAGATATTTTGTTGAATCAAATGTTTTGATGCTTCTATATACGGATCGTCATCTGCAACAAACCATGCATGTGTTCTTTTTAGACGATTATTTACTTTAATTGGTATGTCTAAATCTTCTTCAAAATATCTTTTATATAAATATCTCCCAAAGATATTTAATTCTTTTTCATCCATAGCTTCCTCTTTTCTAAATCTTCTAAAGAAATCGAACTTTATTTGCCTTTTACTTATGATGGAAGAAATCACATCTTGCCTCTTTGTGAAAATCTTCCTCCGTTAAATCATATTCACTCTTACAATCTTCTGATTCAGGATAACATTTCATTTTATTATGATCTGCATGTTTACATTCACCACACCCTGAACATTTACGACCTTTAAAATCGCTGTTTAACATATTTTTCACCTCACAATCCAAAGAAAAGAATTTTCCTACTCAACATACTGTACAATCAACGGTTCATCAGCATATTCATCGATCACATGCATCACTGCCTGTCTGACCATAAATTGTTCGCAACATCCATTAAACCACTCCTTTAGCTTATCTATGTCGCTTCCACCATAATCTCTTAAATCTCCGAATACTGATACTGTTGTAGAAGCCATACAACCCTTATCTGGATTATGCCAGATACTCATCTCTAATGTTCCCTCACTTCCCATAGGTAGTGTCTTTGTATCGTCTGATTCATCATAATTGTATAAATCATTCCAACTTATTTCTTTGCCGAACACCTTATAAATATCTTCGTCTAAAATCTTGCCAAAACTATCTAATCTAAAAACTGCTGCCACATGTGTCCACTGACTCATAATTTCTCCCTTCTATATTTTATCTATTATTCTTACTTCACAGTTTAAATCACCACACTTCAGAAAATTCAAATTCTGCTCCACAGCTAAATTTGATAATACCGGATGTACCTATATAAGACGTATCCGATCACCACTTCGGTACTCTCGCATAACAGAGCTACCGGGATTCGAACCCGGAAATAACAGAGTCAAAGTCTGATGCCTTACCTTTTGGCGATAGCCCTTTATACAAAATAAAAACAGTTATTACAGTTTCTATTTTGTTTGTTTACATATATATTCTCCGTTTCTTTCGATAGATTTGTTGTAGAAAGCTATTCTTCATTAATTCTTAATCTCTCAGCAATTTCCATTACATTTCTAATATCTACAAATCTGCATCCAAAATGTTCAATCGTTTCATTTTTACAATTAGCTACAAAATCATCAATTGCTGTATTGTAAGCCTCATTACAACTATCTTGTGCAAAATATGCATCAATCATTGTATTTCCACAAACTTCTTCACCATTAAGAAAAATGTCCTTTTTAATTTCATCAATCCGCATCTACTCCACCGCCTTTCACAATTTCGATTGCTTTTCTCTTGTTGATACAACCGTCAAATGTATGCTTTTTATCTTCTTCAATCTGCTCCACAACCTTGTCCAGGTCGTAGGCTGTCGGCTGCTCCTTTACTTCATCAATAATGCTATTAGTAACATCGTAGGCTGTCATATATCCGCAGATAGCTTCATTTGTGGCTCTTTCTTCTAGTACTTTAACCAATTCGCCTTCGTCAATCAGCCTTCCCATTGTCTGCCCTCTTGTTTTTATCTCCAAACAACACGCTCTCTACCGTCTCCGGTTCTTTTCCTTCACACACGTTGCAAATCCACCGCCGGTTCTTTCCCGGAGGGTCTATTGGTCTAAATGTTCTCCCGGTTTCTATGCTGTTTCCACATTTATAACATTTCATTCTTTATTCCTCCAATCTAACTTCTGACCGCAATTCGGGCAATATTTTGGCTTTATGTCCAGCGATGTCTCGCAGCATAAATTTACCTTACAACTCGGACACAACTCATATGGTTTTCCGTTTATTCCGTTCCACTCATGCCATTCGCCATTTTTGTCGTAACAGCCTTGGTGTAATGCTCTTTTTGCCGTCTGTTTCTCTACCGCCGCCATGCATTCCTCAGATGTGCCGATTGTCCGGTACTGTTGTACCTCTCCCAATGCCTTGATTGCCAGTTTGCAAGCATCTGCAAGTTCTTCTTTTGTAAGAGGAACCGGAACGCCGCCCGGTTTTTCAAAATCATCCAATCCTGCTGCCAACCTCATTGTATATAAAATTTTCTTTGCTTCATTTTCCGTCACAATAAATCTCCATTCTTATATGTTTTTATTGCATAACTCATTATTTTGTTGTAAAATAAATTTGTAACTAACAATATATGTAGTACAATGAATAATATCCTCTAAGACAGTCTATGTATCTTCAATAGACTGTCTTATTGTTTGTTAATTTCTATTTGCTACATATGAATCAAAATCTTTCTTCATGTATGTAAAATTAACTTTCTGATTGGGACTAAATGTGAGATTATTCATCTCGTACTTTTTAATCCATTCCTCAAAATTAACATCCTGTTCTTTTATACATGCATATGCCATAATTGCAACTAATGCTTTCTTGCAGGAAATATAAACAGGAGAATCAATTCTTACGCAGTCGTCAACCATATCTTCATAAAATTCTATATCCTCATCGGTTGCATTAGGATTTGCATTTTTCTGTACAAAAGAAAGAGCCGTTTCATTTGCATTCTCTTCATTATTTTTCGTCTCAATATGGAAATAATTCATCATCAAACTTGTATATGTATCAATTTTTGCTTGAATAATTCTTTTATCAGATGTACCAGATTCCTTATCAAGCATATCATAGCTCCATTCACCAACAACCGTGTCATGTAAGACATTTACAAGTTCATTTACAAACTCTGCAAACTTATTATCTTCAAGACCAATCTTTGTAAAATTATGGAACGTAGCAATCCAACAAAGAATATCCTTGAATACGAATACATTCTGGAATTTGCTGCCACAAACTTTTGCAATACGATTTCCGTACTCGTTTACTTTTTCAAATTCATCGAATGAAGAGTTTTCTTCAAGATATTCATTTCTATCATTGGGTGACTTCTTCCAATCATTCATATGAAATGTAGCCATTACAGAATTTGCAACTGTTTGTTCGTATGTACCGTTCTTACGCATTGATTTAGAAGGTGCAACACAGTTTTTGTAAAATTCATTATTAGCAATATTCTTAATTTTTCTTGCATATGTAGGTATCCACGTAAGGGCTTTCTGATTAGCCCCCATGCTCTTGTTCCGATTATATCTACGGACTAATTTACTTATTTCCTGCATAGTACAATTTTGATGAACAACAATTCTAATCTGATAATCATCGAATTTCTTTTTTAATTCTTCTGGCAATTGATCGAAGGTTTTATTTCTAATATCAAACTCGCAATTGTCCCAAAGAATATTTTCATCTTCATCTTTGACAAGATGCCCATCTTTATCTCTTCTTTTTGCCTGATACTGAATGACACTATTTTCAAAATTTTTAGTAGTCTTCCAATTCATATGACGAAACTTATTTAATGCTGTCGTGCGCTGAATTCCATCAACAATATACTGCTGTGTAAGACCGCCACCAAGTTCTTCTTCCCCAACAATAATAGGAGGAATATAATCCTCAGTAAGAACCGTTAAAATCAGCTCATTGATTGCTGCGTTATCCCAACAGAACATTCTCTGTACATCCTGATTCTCTGAAATATCTTCACTATTTACACTTTTAAGATATGAAATTAATGAAATTGCCTGTTCTCTTACTTTTTTTGCCATGATTTTATCCTCCTATTATTGAACTACATCAGTACTCTGACATTTTCGTATGCCTGTATAGCTGCTAAATTTTGTGAATACTCTTTTGCTGTCATATGTAAATATTCTCTTATATCCTTTGCTTTATATCCCGAACTAAGCAGAGAAACAATTTGTTTTTGTGTTGCAGAAAGTTTATCAAGATATTTTTCTATCTTTGTACCGGCAAAGTTTTCTCCACATGCTTCTTCGAATACATCAAAATTAGACGGAATAAGTTCACTTAGCTCTAATCCGTCATCACCAACTAAACTATTGATGCTTTGAATTTGTTTAGCCGGGATTCTCTTTTTTCTGTTTCTGTTTCTAACTTCCGTATTAAATTTGCGTTTAATATTGCTCGTCAGAAATGTTTGAAAACTGCATTCCTTATCATCACTAAACTTAAATACACTATCACTTAACACTTCCAAAGCGATGCTATAAAAATCGTCATAATCTTTATCAGAAATACCTCCGATTTTTATAAGTACCGGATAACATACCTGCCGCAATTTAGAAAGCTCATTGTCACAGTATTCATGTAACACTTGATTGATTTGCCACGAATTCATCTCTTATCACCTCTCTGCTTTTCAAGTTCAACAGTAAGATATTCTCCAAAACTGCTTGAATTTTTCTTCAAAATCGACTTGCACTTAGGACATTGAGCAAATCTTTCTCTTTTATTTTTAGAAAAAGACGTACCTTTAACCATAAGCACGTTACAATGACTACAAAACATCATTCAACCCACCTCCACATATTAAATTTAATTGTTGTTGGAAATATAATAGATAAGACCAGAATTGGAATTTATTGACATTATTGAATAAAATATGTAAAATATTCTTTGGTAGTGGCTTATGCTATTACTTTTTCTTGACATGAGCTGCAATTTATTAAATAGGTGCGCCAACACCGTTTAACTTTAATGGGTTGTAGCTCTTTTTTATAAATAGATAATAGAACGTGTGTTCGATTTTGTCAATACGATTTTCGAACAAATATGTAAAAGTCCTATAAAAAGGACTATAAAATTGGTGGAATAAGTATCGTACTCATTTTCCCTCGAGGTTCAAAAGCAATTACGTCTACCTGTCGTTCTGAAAATACTCTAAGCTGATTAACGAAATCATCACATATTTTTGCAATTGTTTTTGCATCATTAAGAATGCCTTCACATTCACAAAACTTTTTCTTTGTAAAACCATCATTATAGTTTCCTTTTTCCAAATCCGTAACAGCCACCAACACAATAGCGTCAGGTTTTGCTATTTTCTGAGCCTTTTCTACAGTCGTTATTACATATTCCATAATTATGCCTCCTTCAGATCAGCCAAATTTGCAAGATATACCCTTTTTACTTCCCCTCTATCACAAATTTCTGAAATTGTTCCAAGCTTCTTTATGATTCTGAGTTCTGAAATTTGCCTTACACATTCACCCAATAACATAGAGTCGTCCTTTAATCCCTTGGAAACATCCTTAGTAAAAAGAGAATGCGTAGGTTGATTGACATGTTTAAGAACCGTAGTGAATGGAAGGACTATAGTTGTTGGGCTATGTAAATTGCCCATAGTGTTCTGTATAATAACAGCAGGTCTTTTCCCAGCTTGCTCACCACCAATATTTACATTCCCAAAATCAACTAAAACAACATCAAAAGCTTTGTAATTATTTTTCATTAGTATTGCACCCTCCTTTCCTTTGATATTTCCAATTATATACTTATTCATATTATATGTCAACATATATTATTGATTTATGTATTATTTTTTGATAGTATATATACAAATAAAGTATTTAGA
>ERZ1035001.876-NODE-876-length-13383-cov-10.902836_pt1 | contig 13383 bp, 16 predicted proteins | sample MGYA00520685_ERZ1035001 | MGnify/ENA primary metagenome ERZ1035001 (study PRJEB33766, sample SAMN09781749) | gut metagenome | biome: gut microbiome | host: Homo sapiens | place: Madagascar | study: EMG produced TPA metagenomics assembly of the PRJNA485056 data... | reverse complement strand
CGCAGAGCGTGCCGCCGCAGAGCGTGCCGCCGCAGAGCGTGCCGCCGCAGAGCGTGCCGCCGCAGAGCGTTGGCACCTGAGCGACCGTGAGCGCGAGATGCAGGCGATGCTCGGCTAGCGCGTGACCGTGCCGCGACACTGCCCGCAGAGAGATTGGGGCAGGCATGAAAGAGCTATTCACTTGTGCGAACTGCGGCGACTGCGCCGTAAAGCTGGGTTTCGGCTTCACGTTCCCGGATACATACATCTGCACGCAGCGCGGCGACGAGGTTGAGCCCGACGACGGCTGCACGCTCGGGTGCGAGGGCGTGCCGGTGCAGGCCATCGAGGCCATCGAGGCGGACGTCAACGGCCGCGTGGGCTACGGGTGCGAGGTGCTCGACTGATGGCTTACGGGCTCGTCGGCGGCGTCGGCGACCACGGGCGGCACGGCACCCTCATCACCGAGGAGATCGTAAACGCCGCGAAGCTGGATACCGCCGAGTGCATCGAGATACGGCAGAACAACATCGAGCAGGTCGAGAAGGCCCTCCTGCGCGCCTATAAGACGGGCCTGGAGGAGATAGGCCTCGTCGCGGAGGGCTATGCCAAGGCGACGTGCCCGGTCGACACGGGCAGGTTGCGCAACTCCGTCACGCACCTACTCAAAGGCTACGACTGCTTCATCGGGACCAACGTCGAGTACGCGCCATACGTCGAGGAGGGGACATCCCGCATGAAGGGCAAGCACTTCCTGCGCAAGGCGGCAACGGGTCACGGCGACACGTACCGGGCGATTCTCGAGAAGCACCTGAGAGGTGGCGCGTAGGGCCGCGTTACTCCGCTTGGATACTCACCCTTGCCGCGAGGTATTGCGGCGCGGGCCCTGCCGAGGCAACAGGCTGGGACCCGCCCATTCCGAAGCAAGGGAGATTCTGTTGGCACTCACGCGAAAGATGCTCAAGGCAATGGGCATCGAGGACGAGAAGATCGACCAGATCATCGAGGAGCACGCCGAGAGCGTGGACGCGCTCAAGGCGCAGCGCGACGAGCTCAAGGAGGCCGCGGGCAAGGCGGACGGCTACAAGAAGGAGCTGGACGCGCTCAAGGCCAAGGGCGAGGGCGCGGGCGAGTACGAGGAAAAGTACAAGGCCGCCGTCAAGAACCTAGAGGACTACAAGGCCAAGGTCGAGGGCGAGAAAGCCGCAGCCGAGAAGCGCAGCCTGTACCGAGAGCTGCTCAAGTCGGCGGGCGTCGACCCCAAGCGCATCGAGACCGTTCTCAAGGTCTCCGACCTCGAGAACGTGACCGTCAAGGACGGCGCTATCGAGGGTGCGGACAAGCTCACCGAGGGCATCAAGGCCGACTGGGCCGACTTCATCGCAACCACAACCGTCAAGGGCGCCGACGTGGCCCACGCCCCCAAGGGCGAGGGCGGCAAGGACATCAACGAAATGAGCACCGCCGAGTACATGAAGTACAAGGCGGAGCAGAGAGGCTAAGGGGATTCTATGTCGAACACCATCCTTACACCCAACATCATCGCCAACGAGGCGCTGGACGTTCTGCGCACCAACGCCGTCATGGCCAACCTCGTCCACCGCGACTACTCCTCCGAGTTCGTCGCGGGAGTGGGCGACACCATCACCGTCCGCAAGCCCGCCACCTTCGAGGCCAAGGAGTTCACCACCGAGGTCGAGGTGCAGGACGCCACGGAGGGCAAGGTTCCCGTCAAGATGGACAAGCTGCTCGACGTGACGTTCGCCGTCACGTCCAAGGAGCTGACGATGGGCATTGTCGACTTCTCCGCGCAGTTCCTCGTCCCGGCCATGCAGGCCTTCGCCGACAAGATCGACGGCTACCTGCTCGCGCTCGAGAAGGACGTCACGAACCGTGTCGACCACACCAAGGGCGCCATCGCCGTGGCGGACATCATCGCCGCCCGCAAGTTCCTCGTGGACGCCAAGGCGCCCTCCACGGAGCGCCGCTTCGTCTACGGCTCCCAGGCCGAGGCCGACCTGCTCAACACCGAGGCGTTTACCAATGCCTCCGCCGTCGGCGACAACGGCACCGCCCTCAAGGAGGCATCGCTTGGCCGCAAGTACGGCCTCGACTTCTACTGCGACCAGAACGTTCAGAAGACGACCGCCGAGACGGCGAACTACACGCCGTCCATCGCGTTCCACAAGAACGCCTTCGCGCTCGTGACCCGCCAGCTCGAGATGCCGCTCGGCGCGCCCAAGGCCTTCTCTACCTCCTACGACGGCTTCGGCCTGCGCGTAGTCCAGGGCTACGACCAGAAGACCAAGGCCGACACCGTCTCCATCGACATGCTCTGCGGCGTCAAGACCCTCAGCCCCGAGCTCGCCGCCGTCATCACCGATAAGCGATAGGCGCAGAGATGCTCGAGCAGGTGCTTCTGTCGCTGCGCAACTGGTTCGTCGCCGACAAGCGCACGGGGCGCGTCCGCATCGAGGACGGCCGCCTCGTGCCGCCCGCGGCCCTCGGACTCAAGGAGGGCCAGTACGTCCGCATCACGGGCTCGACGTTCAACGATGGGCTGCACGCGTGGCCCTACAACGGGCTCACGGACGAGGAGTTCGTTGGCACCGTCTGGGCGCTTGCCATCCCGCAGGCCGTGGTCGACCTCGCTGACGAGATCGCGGCGTGGCAGACCGAGCACGCCAAGGAGCTGGACAGCCCCTACGCGAGCGAGAGCTTCGGCGGCTACAGCTACACGCGCGTTGGCGGCGACGGCTCGCCCATCACGTGGCGACAGCAGTTCAAGGCGCGTCTCGACCCTTGGAGAAAGCTGTGAGCCGCCTGTACGAGCGCATGGCGGTGGCGTGCGCGAGGCTCGTCGCAAAGACCGAGCCTGACGGCGAGGGCGGATTCAAGGCCGTCCTCGCCGTCGGCGACGGCTTCACGGCGGCGATCGTGCGCGACAGCTCCACGGCCTCGCGTATCGCGGAGCACGACGCCGTGAGGAACGTCTACACCGTGACGACCGCCGAGCCGCTGCGGTACGGCGACCTCTTCCAGCGTGCGTTCGACGGGCAGGTATTCCGCTGCACGTCGAACGCGGACGACGGCGCCGCGCCGTGCTGCGCGTCATTCAGCTTCGGCCAGTGCAGCGCGGAGGAGTGGGAGGTGCCGGATGGCGACTAAGGCGGCAGTGCTGCAGGCGTGGCTCGAGGGCTTCGGCCTTCCCGTGTACCGCGACTCGGCGGTGCCGGGCGAGGCGAAGATGCCCTACATCACCTACGACCTGCCGACCGCGTCGTTCGGCACGCAGTGCAACTCCGAGGTGAACCTCTGGTACCGGACCTCGTCCGAGGCCGCGCCCAATGCCAAGGCCGAGGAGGTCGCCCGGGCGCTCGGGCTCTCCGGCGTGTTGCTGCCGTGCGACGGCGGCGGCATGTGGGTGATGCAGGGCGAGCCGTTCTGCAACGCCATGGCCGACGAGGACAACGCCGTGAAGCGCCGAATCATCAACCTGACCATTGAGTACATGACCAGCTACTAGGAGGTCATATGTCTAAGTTCACGCGCATCCCCGAGAACACGTTCAAGGAGATCGTAATCAACGCGGGCCTGCTCGCCACGAATTTCAACCCCAAGACCGCAGAGGTCGCGGAGTCCGAGCTGATGGGCGCGACGAGTGGCGGCACCAGCTTCGCCGCGACGCCAACCTTCATCGACTATGGCGAGGACATCGACAACTGCCCCGCCAACACGATGGAGCTCAAGCGCATCGACAGCATCGAGGCCAAGCTGAGCGGCACCTTCGTGACGCTGAACACCGCGCTCGGCAAGAAGCTCGCAGCCGCAGCCGACGAGACCGAGGGGAAGATCGTCCCGCGCTCCGCACTCTCGGAGGCCGACTTCGCCGACATCTGGCTCATCGGCGATTACTCGGGCGAGAACGGCAACGGCTATATCGCCATCCGCCTCATCAACGCGCTCAACACGGGCGGTCTGCAAATCACGACGCAGAACAAGGCCAAGGGCCAGTTCGCGTTCGAGTTCACGGGCCACTACTCAATCAAGAACCCCGAGATCGTGCCCTACGAGCTGTATATCAAACAGGAGATTGGAGCCTAACCATGAAGCTGGACAACCTTAACGCCGACGAGTTCCAGAACGCCATGTGCCTGTTGGCGGACGTGGCGGAGGACGTCATGAACGGCGAACTCGGCGCAAAGGCAAAGGCCTCCTACGCCAAGTTCCGCACCGACTCCGCTAAGGCCAAGGCCAAGGCGACCGCCAAGGCCAAGGGCGACCCCGAGGCCGCGAAGGCAGCTGCCACCGCCGAGGTCAACGGCCTCGCCGTGGACATGGTGGTGGGTCTTCTGCCCGACGTGCTGCGCCAGGGCGGCGAGATCAGCTACAAGCTGCTCGCCGCACTCGACGGCCAGACGCTCGAGGAGTACAAGGCCGAGTTCACCGTCAAGAAGTGGGTGAACGACATCAAGGATGCCATCGACGGTATCGACGGCATCAAGGACATCCTGGCTCCTTTTTTTGGATAGCCGCCGAGGACCCATCTCACATATGGCTCTGTCTGGGCGAGTACGTCGGGCCACGGCGTGCTCGCCCTTTCTGTAGGTACATGGTCGCGCGGTCGCGCGAGCGGGACGAGCGGGAGGCGTTCCGCGTGTACCTGAGCGAGTCGGTGCGCCTCATGGCGCAGGGGAAGTGGCTCAAGGAACCCTTCCTGAGCATCGTCAACGGCGGTGCGGGTGATGGGTCCGAGGCGGAGGACACGCGCGGCGGCGACGAGATCGCCGCAGACATCATCGAGCGGATGGGATTGAAGGTGGTCTAGGTGAACCTTCTCGACCTGATGATTAAGGTCGGCCTCAAGGACGAGGCCAGCGGAAAGGCCGAGGGCGTGGCCTCGAAGGTCGTGGGCACGCTCGGCAAGGCCGGCGCGACCGCCGCCAAGGCGATAGGCGTTGGCGTCGCCGCCGTGGGGGCGGGCGTCGCCGCCGTCACGGGCATGAGCATGAGCGCATACGCCGCATACGAGCAGAACGTCGGCGGCATTCAGAAGATATTCGGCAACATGGGCAAGTCGCTCGAGGACTACGCCGCCATGACCGGGCAGAGCGTCGAGCAGTGCTCCGGCAAGTGGCAGCAGCTGGAGCAAGCCCAGACGACGGTGCTGGCCAACGCCGACGCCGCGTACAAGACGGCCGGCCTGAGCGCCAACCGGTACATGGAGCAGGTGACGGGCTTCTCGGCCTCGCTGGTGGCCTCGCTGGGCGGCGACACGGTCAAGGCGGCCGAGTACGCCAACACGGCAATGGTCGATATGAGCGACAACGCCAACACATTCGGTACCGACATGCAGGACCTCCAGAACGCCTACCAGGGCTTCGCCAAGCAGAACTATACGATGCTGGATAACTTGAAGCTCGGCTACGGCGGAACCAAGGAGGAGATGCAGCGCCTCGTCAAGGACGCGCACGCCGTCAACTCCGCCGTGGACGAGTCGAGTCTGTCCTTCGACAACATCGTGCTCGCCATCCACACGATGCAGGAGCAGATGCAGATCGCCGGCACGACCTCGCGCGAGGCCGCGACGACCATCGAGGGCTCCTGCAACATGGCCAAGGCCGCCTGGGAGAACTGGGTGACCGAGATCGGCAAGGACGACGCCGACATGGAGAAGCTCACGACCGAGCTGGTCGAGTCGGTCGAGACGGCGGCCTCCAACATCGTCCCGCGCGTTGCGACCATCGTCGGCACGGCGTTGTCGCAGCTACCGGGCCTTGTCGCGTCCGTAGGCCCCGTGCTCGGCCAGGCGTTCGTCGACATCTTCACGCAGGCGCTCGACAGTGCGGCGGCAGCCGTGCCCGGGCCCATGGGCGACATCCTCTCCGCCGTGTCTGACGGTGTGGGCGAGATCGGCGAGCGCTTCAAGGGCCTTGGCGAGATCTGGTCGGCTGGTGACAACCCGCTCGAGTCTCTGCACCTCGCCATGGTCTACGGCCTGACGCTGCTCGAGGGCGACCTGTCCACGCTGCAGGAGAACATCACCTCATCGCTGCCCGGCATCGCCGAGGGTTTCGCCGACGTGGGCGGCGAGGTCGTTCCCAGGCTCGCCGAGGGAATCGAGATGGGGCTGTCGTTCCTCTCCGAGACGGCGGCGTCGCTCATGACATCGCTCGGCGGCTACCTGTCCGAGAACCTGCCCTCCATCACGGAGAGCGGCCTGCAGATTCTCACCGGCCTCTCCGAGTCCATAGCCGAGAACGCGGGCGTTCTGGCAGAGGGCGCGGCGAACCTCATCGTCGGCTTGGCGCAGGGTATCGCCGGCAGCCTGCCGACGCTCATCGAGCAGGCCCCGGTCATCGTGCAGAACCTCGCCAGCGCGATCAACGACAACGCGCCAATACTACTCGGTGCCGGCATCCGGGCAATCGTGACGCTGGCACTTGGCATCGTGCAGGCGATACCGACGCTCATCGCCAACATCCCGGCCATCTTCTCGGCCTTCGTCTCGGCTTGGTCGGCGCTCGACTGGCTGAGCCTCGGCAGGAACGCCATCACGTTCCTCGGCAACGGCATCGCCAACATGGCAGGCTTCATCAGTTCGTGCGGCACTAGCATCGTGAGCGCCATCCGTGGCGCAATCCAGAACCTGCCGTCCACCCTGGCGAGCATCGGCCGCAACGGAATCAGCAGCCTGGGTTCCGCCATCCGCGGCGCGGTCGGCTTCGTGACCTCGGCGGCTTCGAGCATCGGCAGTTCCATCATGAGCGCCCTGTCCTCCATCAAGGGCCGCGTGGCCTCCATCGGCTCGCAGATCGTGCAGGGCATCGCAAACGGAATCAGCGGCGCGGCAGGCGTGGTCGTGAGCAAGATTACCGGCGTGGTGGGCGGCGCCATCGACGCGGCCAAGAACCTGCTGGGTATCCACTCGCCGTCGCGCGTGTTCCGCAAGATTTTCGGCTACGTCATGGAGGGCGCGGCCCTCGGCATCGACGACACGGCGGACGAGCCGGTTAAGTCCATGAGGTCGGCGGTGCGCAACGTCGAGAAGGCCGCCGTGTTCGGTGCGAGCGTTACCGGCGGCGGAGCATACGGGGCGACCGCCAGCGGAGCCGCGGGCATCGCGGGCGGCGGCAACGTTTACAACCTCTACCTCAACGGCGACCTGCTGGGCGTCGACGGGCGCGTGGCCTCCGCCTTCAGGAGCTTCGTCGCGGCGGTGGAGCAGAGCATGGCGATGGGGGTCGCGTAGTATGGCGCAGGGAAACTGGGTTCAAGGCAGAGGCGCTTACGGCCTGTACTGCTGGTGCGCGTACGTGGACGTTGCTGAGGTGGGGCGCACGGACACCACCGTGACCTACCGCGTCACGCACGGCTACGGCACGCGCTACGCCATCAACTGCTACGCGAACGGCAGCTCGTCGGCGGGCGGCTCGTGGAACGGCTCGGTCTACTCGACGAACAACTCCGGCTGGGTATGGGTGCAGTGCACGTCGCGCGACGTCGAGCTCGCGCGCGGCGACGGCGACGCCTACAACCACACCTTCACGGGCCAGATCAACGTCACGGGCGGCTTCGGCAACGGAACGTCGAACGCCTCCAACACCGTCACGGTCCCGTGCCGTGCCTACCACACGCCGCACACGCCGAAGAACATCAGGGCGGAGCGTCTGAGCGACACCAGCGCGAAGGTCAGCTGGGACGTCGACTACACGGGCATGAACGGCGACTACCCCTGGTCGACCGTGACCGTCGGCGTGGCGAAGAACGGCCCGGGGAAGTTCACCGACGTCGGCACCGTCAGTTGGGATACCACGAGCCACACCTACAACGGCCTCGAGCCGGGCTGCATGTACATCTTCTCGGCCAAGGCGACGGGCCCCGGCGGCACGTCGGACTACGGCGTGAGCGCGCCGGCGATCTACACCACGCCGACGGCGCTAGGCATGCTCGAGGCCGTCAAGGCGGAGGCGGCGAAGGTCGTGCTCAAGGGGCACGACGCGCCGGCCTTCGTCGACAGCTGGGAGCTCCAGCTCACGACCGACGGTGGAAAGACGTGGGTCGATGCGGACGTGAACGCCTCATGGGAGGACGAGGAGTCACCGGCGGGTACGGTGCGCTACCGCGCCCGCGCGGTCAAGAGCGGCCTCAAGGGACCGTGGACCGAGTCAAACGAGGTCACGACAATATGCCCGCCGCTCGCACCGTCCACCAGGGGCGTCAGGGCGGCTTACGCCACGGGTTCGACCGCGACGCTCGAATGGGTGCCCAACCATCCGGACGGCTCGGCGCAGACCTCAGCCGAGGTGCAGGTCACGACGCCGACGGGTCCCACCACCACGACGGTCGATGGCCCGGGTACGAGCCTGAAGCTGCCGACCGGCACCAAGGGTCCCTACTCCGTGCGCGTGCGCACCAAGGGCCTCGACGAGGACTGGGGCGCATGGTCGAGCGCGGCGGCATATACCGTGGCGGACGCGCCCCAGGCATTCTTCACCGATCTAGCCGCGGACGGGGCGACCCTGCGCGCGGTGCCGCATACCTTCACGTGGAAGGTGGCCGACGAGACGGGCGTCAGCCGACAGTACCTGTATTTGTGCGACATCAGGGGCAATCTCCTGTGGAGCGGGACCGTGGACAAGGACGCGCGCTCCTTTGGCCTCGGCTACGCGCAGCACGCCTTCGTCAACCACACGGTCTACAGGGTCGTGCTCACGGTCACGGCCGGATCGTCGCTATCGGTCACCGTCTCGAGAACTTTCCGGACCGACTGGGCACCGCCAGCCAAACCGTCGCTCAACATCTTCGTCGACGAGAGGTTGGGATGCCAGCTGTCGGTATTCCCAGGCAAGGCCGACAGTGACGACACGCCCGAGACGTCCCACTTCACCGTGTCGCGCGTCCTGCCCGACGGCTCGACCCTGCAGCTCGGCTCGCACCTTGCGGCGGGCGAGGGCGCGAGCGACCCGCTGCCGCCGCTCAACAGCGAGTTCGAGTACGTGGCGGTCGCCTACGCGGCGACGGGCGTGAGCGCGGTGACGAGGGTCAAGACGACCGTGACGAGCCGCGAGGTGGCTTTCAACTGGGGAGCCGGCGCTGAGAGGTCGTGGCTCGGGCGCTATCTCAAGAAGGGCTCGAGCCGTAAGGTGACGCACGGATACAAGATGCTGCACTTCGCCGACGGCGGGGAAGGGCTGCCCGTCTCGTACGGCATCAACGAACGGGACGTCAAGGACAGCATGGACTTCCTGCTGCTCGACGAGGAGGACTACAAGTCATTCCTCGAGGTCATGAACATGGCGGGGCGCTTCTGGGTGCGCGATCTCTACGGCGAGCGATTCCGCGCCCGCCTGAGCTGCAGCGTGAAGCGTTCCGACGGTGCGTGGGTGGCCTCGTGCGACCCGACGTGGGAGACGTGGGAGGAGCCCGCCAATGGCCGATAGCTGGATAAGGCCGTTCGACGCCTCCTACGACTTCGTGCGCGTCTCGCGCGAGACGGGGCTCGAACTCGACTTCGTGCGCGACATCGAGAACGGCGGCTCCATCGAGCGCAACGCAAACACGGCGCTCTATGAGACTGCATCCCTGGACTTCGCTGACAAGTTCGACGTTGGCAACGACTTTCTGCGTGTGTACCTCAACGCCACCTTCACGGACGGCAGTAAGAGGCGCGAGTGCCTCGGAACATTCATGCCGCAGGTGGACTCGGTGAACATCGACGGCGCCTACCGCGAGGGCCAGATCAACGCCTACGGCCTCCTGAAGCTGCTCAAGGACGACGACTTCGACGGGCCGTACGTGATCGTTGCGGGCAGCAATCTGGTTGATGAGGCCGTCAAGATAGCCGAATCGGTCGGCCTCACCGTCTACGCCGACCCCAGCAGCCTCCTTCTGGGCAGCACCTTGGTTTTCGGCGTGGGCAGGGACAACGACGCTAAGAACAAGCTGGACGCGGTGGACCTGCTCCTCGAGGCGGCCGGGTTCCGCTCGCCAGCGACCGACCGGATGGGCAACGTGATCTACAGGCGCTACGTCGAGCCTGCCGACATGCCCATCTCGGCGGAGTTCACCGAGGGCAGGGATGCGCGCTTCATGTCGGACATGACCGAATCGACCAACCGCGCCGAGGTCTGCAACGTCGTGCACGTGGACTTCAGCACGCAGGACGCATCGGTGCGCGGCACGGCGGTGGACGACTCGCCCGATTCAGACCTCTCGACCGTCTCGGTCGGTCGCCGAATCGTCAAGAGCTACAGCTACGACAGCCTGCCGGGCGTGGATACCGAGGACGCCAACCTTGTCGAGGGCGCCGCCAACGCCCTCATCGGCACCGGCAAGAAGTCGGATAAGAGCTTCAGGCAGAGCGATTCGCACGGCAGCATCCAGACCGTCTACGTCCCCGACTCGCCGCAGGTGGGCGTGCTTTTCGGCATCAAGGTCGTCTCGAGTGGCGGGCGCGTCGGCTTCTGCCAGGACGAGGGACCGAGCGTCAAGAAGGATACGGACTACACGCAGAGCGCGTGGGTCAAGGGCACCAAGGGCGCGACGGGCACCCTGCAGGCCTTCTGGGACCAGGATAGGCAGCTGGGCCCGGTGACCAAGGGGTTCACCATGACTGGCGAGTGGCAGAAGGTCAGCTACACCTACCACGCCACGGAGAACCACAGCAAGGTCAGCTGGGGCTACTGCTACATCGACGGCGGCGAGGCCATCTTCGTCGCCGACAAGGTCGAGGAGGGAGGCAGCGCCACGCCTTGGCCCCAGGACGCCATGCAGGCGGCGGCGGACCGCAAGGCGGCGGAGCTGCTCGCCACCGAGCGCGCCGTGACGCGCACGGACGAGTTCAAGAGCGTGTACAAGCCCGTCGAGCCGTGCATGGCGGTGGCGATGAACTACAGGACGGGCGGGGTGGTCGGCAAGCTGGCGATTCAGAAGCAGACGCTGACGCTCGACGCGGGCTGCGTCATAAAGCACACGGCGAGGAGGTACGAGCGATGAGCGATTCGGCGGTCGAGATCAAGGGCGCGGCGGCGCGGCTGGCGGCGGCGATGCCGTCGGGCGGCAAGCGGCTGACGATGGAGTTCGGCACGGTCGTCGGCGTCCACGACACGGCGCTCGACGTGATGCTGCGCGGTGCGGTCGTGACGGTCCCGATGGTGCGCTCCTGCACGGGGTGCGTCATCACCGACCGCGCCGTGATCTTGTCGCAGGGGCCGCTAGCCGTGTGCGTCGGCACGATGGCGGCCCAGTAGGCCGGCGTTACGGGGGTCCGAACCTGCAATGTGGCGGGGGATGGGCCCCGCAGTCGAATGAACGGGAGGGAGGCCGGATGGAGGTGCTCAAGCTGTTCGCGCCGTACGGGCCCGGCTGGCTTGGTGGCGCGGCACTGGTTCTCATTGCTTTTTACTTCGGAAAGCAATTTTTGGCCGAGTACAAGGTCCAGAACGAGCGCAAGGCAAACCTCGACATTAAACGCGAGGAGCGAAAGCAGGCCGAGGTGGACGAGCGCGCACAGCGAGACCGCGAGCGCTCGGAGATGGAGGGCCGCATCGCCGCGCAGATGGAGCGCAGCAACACCCTGATTGAGGGGATGAAGACCCTCATGGAGTCGGTCGTCGCGTCAAATGACGTGTTGCACGCCGATCTGGTCCACAGCCAGGCGCGCAGCCAGGGGATGGCCGAGAAGGTCGACCACATCTACGACCGCGTCGACCTCATGTACAACAAGGAGACAAGCAGATAGGAGCAATCAAATGACTGAGATTCAGGCCGGCCTCACCGTCGCCACGGTGCTCGTGGTGCCGTACATCGTGCAGGCCATCAAGACTAAGGCCATGACGGGCGGCGTCGCCCGCTGGACGGCCATCGCCGTCTCGGCGGGGTGCGGCGCCCTCACGGCCATGGCGGGAGGCGTGCCCACCGACCCCTCGGCGTGGGTGACGTCCATCTTCGCGTGTGTCGGCGGCGTGCAGGTGGCCTATGCCGCCTTCAAATCCGTCGGCATCACGGACAAATGGCTCGACGCGCTGCTCGCGCTCGGCGACATCAAGGAGGACTAACATGGCAGACCTCGCTAACGTCCAGCCGGACGAGTACAAGCTCCTCGGCTGTAATTACTCGGCAGGCCGACCCTTCGGCATCAAGGGCGTGACCATCCACCACATGGCGGGCGACCTCAACGCCGACCAGTGCAACGGCATCTGGGCCGCCAACGGCTGCTCGGCGCACTACTCAGTTGACCGTAACGGCTACATCGTGCAGCACGTCAACGACACCGACCGCGCCTACGCCTGCGGCGACGGCATCGGCACGGGCGGCGGCAACGACACCACGATCAGCATTGAGCACGCCAACAGCGCGCGCGGCCCGTGGACGGTTCACGAGGCCGCCATCGAGAGCGGTGCGCACCTCGTGGCGGCGCTGTGCCTGTACTACGGGCTGGGCCGCCCGGCATGGATGGCGAACGTGTTCCCGCACAGGCACTGGTCGTCCACGGCCTGCCCCGGCGAGCTGGCGGGCTCTCAGCGCGACCACTACATGCAGCGCGCGGTGGAGTGGTACGACGCGATGGTCGGCGGCACGCAGCCGTCGGCGCCGACCGTGCAACCGGCGCCCACGCCCGCCGCGCCCTCGGCATCGCAAGGGGCACCGGGCGGTTTCCCGTCCTCGACGGGTTCCCGCGTCCCCGTCCACTACTCCCTGCACCTCAAGGGTGGCGGCTGGCTGGACGAGGTGACTGACTTCGGTGCCGGCGACGACGGCTTCGCGGGCTACCCGTGCCGACAGCATGACCTCCTTTGCGCCCGAGTTGATCGCGGTACGCTCAAGTATCAGGTCCACACCGTCGAGGACGGCTGGCTCGACTGGGTCGCCAAGGGCGACCGCAACGACACCGTAAACGGCTGCGCCGGTATCGCCGGTCATACCATCGACGGCGTGCGCATGTACTACGTGACGCCGAGCGGCGAGGAGTACAAGCAGGCGTGGTACCGCTCCCAGACCACTGCGCGCGCCGGATGGCTGAACACCGTGTGCGACGACGGCTCTACCTATAGCGGCGACGACTACGCCGGTATCTACGGCGAGCCGCTCGACCGTCTGCAGGTCTGCGTCACCGACGGGGTGCCGTGGTAATGGCTTTCGTCATGGGCGCGGCGCTCGGCGCGATTTTGGGCAGCTTCGTCACGGTTGTCGCGCTCGCCCTGATCTGGGGCGGGAGCGACCGCGGGCGATAACAGCAAAAGGGGCCGTGGCGGTTCGTCGCCACGGCCCCTTTCTCGTATCCCTCGAATATCCTAAGTTGCCGCCAAACCCTAAGTACGGTCAGCGTGTCGCGGTACGGTCAGCGAGTTTTGCCTGATGGTCAGCATCAATAGCGAGCTGCGGCAACCTGTCTCAGTACTG
>ERZ1035001.874-NODE-874-length-13390-cov-19.127034_pt1 | contig 13390 bp, 15 predicted proteins | sample MGYA00520685_ERZ1035001 | MGnify/ENA primary metagenome ERZ1035001 (study PRJEB33766, sample SAMN09781749) | gut metagenome | biome: gut microbiome | host: Homo sapiens | place: Madagascar | study: EMG produced TPA metagenomics assembly of the PRJNA485056 data... | reverse complement strand
TTATTACATATATAATATTATCATTTTTTAGTTTACAAGTCAACATATATTTTAGATTTTATTTATTTTTTCCTATGCCCAATACTCATTAAAACTAATATTTTAATTAGAATATTTTTTCTTTATTAAAATCTAACCTCTATTCCATATCGCCCACAGTTGCAGCAACTAACAATTTTTTCTATATTACTTCAAAGTGAATCTAACCATCCTCTTTAATATGTCTAGTAGGTCATATTCTGTTATGTCATAGTCACATTGTAAGTTGTTGTCATATATGTGTGCTAGTCCATCTATTTTTTCTAACACCTCATCATCATTAATATACTTTGTAGATTCATATATTAAATCTAATATATCATACTCTGTAATACAAGCTTCCTCTTGTAATCCATTTTCATATATATTTATAATTACATTACTATCCTTTATAAATTTTTTCTTAGTGTCTAATATGTTTAAAGTTGTTTTCATTTTTCCATCTCCCTTGTTAACAATTTTTTCTTAGTCTTGATATCTCTCATTACCATATCTGCTTATATACTCTTCTCTAGTCATCAAAATAAAGTCCTTCTCATTATCTACAGTTGCAATTTCAACCACATAATTTTTTTTCCTTATCTTAATATCTACATCTGTATACTCTAAGTAAATTACATCTAAAATTTTCTTAAGTTCTGACTTACTTATTTTTTCCATACCATCTGAGTAACAACCTATCTCATATCTTTCATTTATTTCCTTTGTAGCTTTGTCTAATATTATTCTATTGTTCATATCATAACCTCCTACCCTTTATTAAATTGACTTATAAAATCATCTATTGATATATAGTTTCCACTTCTATTAAATCATACATATGATTATATGCCTTTAGTTCACCTTTAACTTGTTCTATGTTCATAGTTATACTTATAGCATTCATTCCTGAACCTATGGATGCATACTCCTTCTCAAGCTTTTCTAGTTGGTATTTAGCTTCTTGTACACAACTATCAATTTTTTCTAATAGGTCTTTTTTTACATCTTCTACACAATATTTTTCAACTCTATTTTTAAATGTAATTAAATTTTTTTTTAGATTAATATATAACTCTAAGGTTTCAGTACATAATTCCGAATCTCCATTTATATAAGACTCTTGTTCATAAGCTATTTCTCTGTCACAATTTTCTATAGCTTTAACTATGAAGCTTTTTACATTTCCTTTTATTATGATTTTATCATTATTATTATACTCTAATATACCATCAAATATATTTGTAAATCTGCAATCGCACCACACATCAGTTTCAAATTTTTCTATAGTTTTTATTAGTTCATATTTTATTAGTTCCATCTTATTATCTCCTCTATGTTTAATTTTTTCTTATATATTTTCTTGCAGCAATCCCACATCCCAATACCAATATTTTTTCTTATAGATATCCATTCCTTAACATATTTAATGTATCTTTTAAATTATTTAATGTATATCTTATTAGGTCTCTTTTTTCCATTAAAGACATTTTTTCCTTCTTGTCTTCTGTCTCATATATTAATATATCGTAGTATTGTATTCTGTCCTCTAGTTCCTTTATTGTATTTATTGGTGGATAGTATTTTTTCATTATGTTATTCTCCTCTATGTTTATTATTTTTCTTTAAAGATTTTTTCTTAGAGAACCTTTAAAACTCTATATGTTATATTAGCTTAATTCTTTCATATATCCCAATAAAGCATCAAGTTCGTTATATAGGTCTGCACATATATCGAAGTTATAATTGTTACCATTAATACCTATTGTAACATATTGCTCGTCTATATATTCGAATTTTTCCTCTTCGTCTTCCATATCTAAGAAGTTACCTACAACCTCATTTAATTGTCTTTTGATATTTGAGTAAGCTTTGCCATCATCCTTAACTCTTCGAGTTAACATATAATTTTTTTCCTCTATAATTCTATACTCATTGTATGTAAGTTCTTCATAGAACACTTTAGAAACACTGTCAAAGTAGTTGACTATAGTTATTTTTTCAGTGGCAAACATATCAAGCATTTTTTCCTCACTAACTACCATTTTATTTGTGAATTCTTCAACATCATCTTTGAATCTGTCCATAACTTCCATAACTTCTGCCATATCGTTGCATAGTTCAACTGTTACATATCTTAAGTCTATTATTGCTATTTTTTCATTTTTCATTTTAATTTTCTCCTTCATACGTTCTCAACCTTGGGAACTACCTATATATTTTTCTTTAAAGGTTTTTTCTTAGAGAACCTTTAAAACTCTATCTTATTAATACTCATATAACTCATCCTTATATTTTTCGTATAGTTCCCATACGTCTAACATATCTTCTTGTAACTCTTCAACATCAGAAGAATACCCTTCGTTCCAATACTCATCACTAAAATTTTTCTTATGTATATCCTCTTCAGAAAGTACGCCTTTTAAAGTTTTTATTACAAAGAAGTTTTTATCAACAAATACTATATCAGTATAATTATATTTTGTATTATGTTCATACACATATAAACCACTTCCCTTTACTCCTTCGTTCTTTAAGTCTACTAAAAAGTATTTTAAATTTTTCATTGTTGTTAACTCCTTAATTTTTCTTTTATATTTTTCTTATGTAATGCTTGGGAGGGATGCCCCCCTTGGTTAATTACCTATATTTTATAAATAAAGTCTAATCCGTATAACTCTACACCCTTAAGGATTAATCTAGTTATTTCAGAACACAATTTACTATATGTACCTCTTACTATCCTACTTTTTGGGTGAGTACAAGCATCACCATATTTTTCTAGCATATCATCCCTTTTAGCTTCAAGCTTCTTAATTTCCACTATTAATTTTTCCATTGTTATGCCTCCCTTGGTTGTATATGGTTATCTCGTAAACCCTTTTATTTTTCCATCTCTTATTATAAACCCTATACCATATTTATTGTATATTTCTTGCATATCTTGAACTGTTATTTTTCCATTTGCTATTAATTTGTTTAAATCTTGCATACTCATTTTTTCGTGTCTCCTTTATGTGTTTTTGATTTATGTAAATTTTTCTTTTATAGTCTTGGGAGGGATGCCCTCCCCTTGGTTCTTATGTCCACTCTATAAAATCAACCTCGTTATTGCTGTCTAGTCCCACCTTGTAAGCATTGTTTTCACATATTGCCATAAAATCATAGTAGGTATCTTTTATAGTTCTCGGTTTTTTCTTATACTTGTTGGGATAAAGTTCAATTAGTGTATCACCCTCCATCCAATCTATATAATTGGCTATGTTGTTAAATATTATTTTTTCCATTTTATCACCCTCCTTGTGTCCCAAATCTCAGGACTACCTATATATTTTTTCTTATATATCTTGGGAGGGAATGCCCTCCCCTTGGTTTATTATTTTTCACATATTACTATATGTTTACTTTGGTTACATATGTGTTTCACTATTTTAAACCCATTATTAGTAAGTAGGTTTATCATTTTTTCCTCACTTATAGCTTCTTGGTATGTGTTCTTTGTAGGCATCCACCAACCGTTGCCGTATTTGATTTTAGATGTAGATTTTTCAATATCTTTTTGAGTTCTTACCTCGAAGTAGGCTTTCCCACCCTCAACAAGTGCATCGTATACATTTTTCACTACTTCATTTTTAATACTGTCCTCTTCAATCACGTTTAGGACGTGGCTATTTAATGCATAGTCGTAGTGGTTGCTTGGTAAATTTTCTATTAAGTCAATTACTGACCTTTTAAAAGTACTATCCATTGTGTATTGGTTCATTATTTCTATGTGGTTATCTTGTTCCTTGTCTAGTTGTTCCCTTATGTCTGAACCGTCAACAATTACATTTTTAAAAGTATTCTCTAATATATATTTTATATTTCTACCCTTACCACATCCAACGTCAAGAACATTAGACCCCTCTTTTATTTCACCTACTAAATACTCGGCACTTTTAGAATTTCCGTTTGGTATTGCCGTATCTTGTGGCTTGAATTCTATCTTGTTTGATGTTTCCCCTCTCTTCTCTTCCTTAGTTGGTACTTGTGTCCCCTCTATAAGTTCAACTAGTTCTACCTTGTTTAACTTTGAATATCCTTTTAATCCCATTTCCTTAGCTATCGATTTTAATTCCTTTACTGTTCTTTTCATTTCCTTTACGTCTCCTTTATGTATGTAAATTATTTTGTATTGTTTGGGGTGGATGTCCACCCCTTGTATATGTAAATTTGATTTTATATTTATGTAAATTCTTAGTGTACTAATACATATAATGTATTAACACTCTTGTCAAAACATCTTAAACAATTAGTGCATTTTTGTTCTTTGTTTACCATCGTTTTGCGTAACGCATTCATTTCTTGTAATATGTCTTTTTTATATGTTTTTCTATTCTCTTGTTCCATTCGAACCCCTAACGCTTCGATAGTCTCTATAGTTTTAGTTTGGTCAACCTTTACACTGTTACATATAAATGTATGTCCTACTTTTGTTATTACCTCTTCATTTCCTACGTTATCGGCACATATAAAAGTATGTATATCTAAGTTGAAACATTTATTAACTATGTTTTTACTAGTTGAACTATCGATACTATATCTTAACAATACATTAGGCATATTATTTATATTGTTTATTTCGTCTATTACGAATGTCGTTTTAGTGTAGAACATAAACTTGATGTCCTTATTGGCATTTAAAACATTCTTTATTTTAGCCCAATAAGTTTTTGAGTATATGTCTCCACTCTCATGGAATCTGAATATTATTTCTCTTTGTGTGTATTGTCTTACAAAGTCTATAGCCTCATTAATTATGTCATCGAAGTTACTCACCATAGACAACACTGTATTAACTAGTCTTGCATTTCTAGAAGTCGTGTTGCACTTAACGTTATTATTTGATTTATTAGCGTAACAAAACTTTAAACAATTTATAGTGGCATTTGGACAAGTTATTCTCTGAAGTATGTTAAATATAACAAATATTCTATACTCATTAGAAGCCAACTTCTTATTTCCTAAAGATACAACGCCATATTTAAAACCGTTATTTATATCCTTTATATGTAAGTACTTTCCACACTTTGAAAACTCTATATTATAATTTTTAAGCTCTATATTGTTGATTGTCTCAACGTCTCTTACCTTTCCATCTTCATTGATGATGCTCTTGAAGCTTCTTAAAACATCCACAAATAAGGCTTTTTGTTTGTTTGAAGTTTCAACATCAACACCTTTTAATATTATTTCCTCCTTAACTTCCGTTACTGTAGTAACAGTAGTTGCATTTGCATTCTTTACATTAAACATTAATAAATCCATATTATCACTCCTTAAATTTGATTTTACATTTATTTAAATTTTAAGCCGATATATTTGCTTGGTACGAGATTCCTAAAAATTGTACCTTAAAGAAACCCCATACCAAACCAACATATATGGCTTGGTGATGTGTTAACCATCCTATAAAGTGGCACGGACTTTCACCATAGCAAACTTTACACTTTATGGGCATAACCTCATTTAATTGTAAAAGTTCTGTAATATATAACCAAGGTTGCCAACCTTGTAGCAAGGTAGTAGTACACCTTATCCGATGACCATATTCGGTTCGGTGTCTTGCTAACGTATATATTACGGAAATCGTAACAATACCAAAACAGAAGTTTTGTCGACTAGAAGGCACTCTAGTCACTGAATTTATAAAGTTGTTCGGTGGTGCTATACTGATACGAGTTTTTACAGAGAATATCGGTAAGCTTCTGCCCTTCTCAACATACCCATCAACCACCTTGGAAACCTAGAAGCTTCGGTTATCCAAGCGAGAGTCAATTCCCTCACGACATATAAAATTGTTCGGTGTTGGTTGCCCAACCCCTTACCTATAATATACCAAAAACAAGCTAACTTGTCAAGTATATTTTATATTTATTTAATTTTGTGTCTTGAGGTCGTCCCTCTTGACACTTATAAGTATACTATCTTTTAGTTGACATGTCAACACTTTTAAACAAATTAATTAATATTTTTAAAATAAAGGTGCAAAACATTTCTTATACTCTTTATATACGACCAACGACACCACAGAAGCACAAAATAAGACCGTAAAATCAATTCTAAGAAGCTTAGATCAATCGTTTTAATTATAGGGGAGGGCAACCACAGCACACCCCTTAAACTAGCATATTTTCAATATTTTAGGTATACAATAATTCTTTTTATTGCTACGTATAATTATATTTATACATAGCAATAAGGGGGGTATTTTTACATTTGAAACCGTTTTCCCAGACCCAAAAATATATCTCCCAGCTTACCATATAAATCGCCAAAAAATAACGAACCGACCACCATATAAATTTAAAATCTATATTAAAGACACCTGAAATCGAGGTCGAAAAGGCTGTCGTAAGATTGTTGAATTTGCAACTCTTTTACCGCTATCTATAACTTAAATTTTACCCATATTCCCCATATATTTTATAAAAGTATACTTCAAACACAATAAATATCAATACTTTTTCGACAAACACCCACTTTTAGCAGCACGATACCAACCTTCTATATTAGCACACCCGGGGGTATAAGTATAATCCAAATATATTTTACAGGTACTTTTAATACTCCCCATACTCCCTTTAGATGGCTTTCACGACCACCATCCGTCTATTTATATACATCAACTCTACTCAATCAAAATAAAACGATTTCCTTGTATATAAATAAAAAGACTGGGGTTTCCCAGTCTCAAATATATTAATTTATTTTAAATTTATTTAGATTTCAATTAAATAATCATATTATATGATAAAATAAAAATCACCCTTATGTGCAATAAGAGTGATTTAAACAAATAAATTTTAATCTAAGTTTATTATAGAAATCACGCTCTATGCTAATAGATTGTAATTTCGCCTATGTAATTTATTGAGTTATTATAGTTATTGATTGGTCGAAACCTCAATAATTAATCTATATACTCAACCCTCGGACAGTAAATTGCCCGTATGTGATGTATAACATATCACATAGTTAATATAAAACGAAGGCTATATATGTGTATAATTACCTGTTATCAATGCATTTACATATCACATAGTTAATATAAAACATCTACTGCACTTACAGTTCTATTTTGTTTTGTCTTATTTACATATCACATAGTTAATATAAAACAAGATGTCGAAAGCGAAAGATATATTGGAATAGTCGTATTTACATATCACATAGTTAATATAAAACACTTAAGCACAAAATAATATTTTATTCAGATTTGAGTTATTTACATATCACATAGTTAATATAAAACTTTATACAAAGCTATTAAATTACAAAGTATCTTTGAATTTACATATCACATAGTTAATATAAAACTAGAAAATAAGAATAAAGCTTTATATGATAGCTTAGTATTTACATATCACATAGTTAATATAAAACCCATACTATCAATTACACTTTGATTGAATTTATCTGTATTTACATATCACATAGTTAATATAAAACTTTAATTTTTATATTATACAGCCATCTATTATTTAGGATTTACATATCACATAGTTAATATAAAACCCCAACTCTAAGTTCAGTATTTTCAATGCACACATAAATCATACAAAGTTCATTTTGCAGTAAGCCACAATTAATGTTTTTATGCTCTATATTATACTATATTGAAATATAGTTATTTCAAGTATTTGAATTAGTTTTATATATTAAATCGCACGCTGCAATTTTAAAACTATATGATTTACCGAGTGGTATGGAAATCCCTTTGGTCTAAACCCAGATTTTAAACCCATACCCTCGACCTTCGGATGGTAAATCACCCGTATATAATATGTATTTTTTAATTTATTTTAATTTCTATATTAATAATATAACATTCTTTAATATTTGTCAATAGTTATTTAACATATTTTTTACTTCTTGATATATTTATTGCAGCATTGTGATCTGCGTTTAATTCAAACTCACACTTAGTACATTTAAACCTCTCTTGAGTTTGTCTATTTTCTTTATCAACATTCCCACATCTACTACAAGTTTGAGATGTATAGGCCGGATTAACTTTCTTAACTTCTATACCAATTCTTTCAGCCTTATAAGTTATCATTTGTTGTAATTCATAGTAAGACCAAGACCCAAGTAGCTTATTGTCAAAACTTTCGCCTGTCAGGTGTTCGACATTTATTTGCTTACATTTATGTTGTTTCGCAAAATCAACTATAGCCCTAGATAGATTATGATTGTAAGTTTTAGCATAATTTCTTTCTTTTTCTTTGAATTGGTTCAGCGCTTTTAATTTTTTATTTCTACCCTTTCCACCCTTAACCAACTTTAATTGTTTTTGTAGTCTCTCTCTTCTGGCTTTCATTTGTTGTCTAACCTTGAAAAAGTCTTCATACGAACCTAAGCCTTGTCTCTTGTATGTGTCATCATTTAAACAAATATATGCAGGGACAGCTACACCTAAGTCTACACCCAATACTCTCCCCTCAACAAATTCCTCTTGTTGCTTAAATGGTATATCCATAGTTAAATTTAATATTAAATTGTTATTCCTATCAAATTCTAAACTACTCTGAGATAGCTTATATTCACCAGTAATAACTTTATTTAAAGTATGTTGTAATTCTAACGTATTTTCTTTCCTAGCGTTAAATACAACTTTAAACACTATCTTATTAACCCATTTAATATATATCTCTCCATTTTCCTCATAGAAGGTTAAATTTCTTCCTCTGGTCATTAAAGGGAAGGATCTTTTATAATTAATAGAAGCTCTTTCACCCTTAGCCATACCATTTTTTAAACTTGTACTAAAATCCTTTTTAACTTTTTGTGTAACTGCTGATAAAGTATCTACACCTTTTCCAAATTCTATCCCTTTAAATATTGGATTAGAGTTCTTTAATCCTTTTTGCCATTCCTTAAAATCTTCTGATTTAATGTCTCTATTACATGCTAAATAACCTGTCATTATATAACCCATACCCAAGTTTAACGCTTGATACTGTGCATACTGTGAATTTCTTATAAATTCATATTGCTCTCTTCTTACATTTTCATCCTCGTTTACTATTGTTAATTTTAACTTTCTTACTGTTATTGCCATTTAAAACACCTTCCTTTTATTGTTATATATTTATTTAACATTAACTCTATTGTTGTTAAGTCATAATTTTAATTGTTTATTTCGGATTTATTTAAATTTATTTGTACAAAAGTTCTATCTTTTAATTGCATATCTATTCTCCTTTTAGATTTATATTTTTATTTATATAAAGGTAGGGATAGGTTAATCCCTACCGAATTAATTGTATATTTACATTATATTACCATAAGTCTTCCTGCATCATTTCCATAAATGCTTTTGTGCTAACTTTCCTTCTTCTTGACCTACCTGAAGTCTTCTCTTTTGTTATGTTGGTTTCAGTAAACTTCTCTTCCTCATCTTCATCAAGTGATATATTTAAGAATCCACCCGCCCTCTTATCTCTTTCGGCTTTTTCAGCTTTAAGTTCTTCTTCTGCTGCAATTATAAGTTCCATGTATGAGTTTGGCATTTGACATCCACCAAGTACAACTATATTCTTTTCATATTCATCGTCATTGTAGTCTGTCTTAGCCATACCATATACAGTAAACATATCTTCAACCTTATCTTTGTCGAATCCATCCTCCGCAAATGAAGCTAATAAATATTCACACTCTAAAGTATCTGGAAGTATGAAGTTTGAACTTTCTATAGCTTTATCTATAGCTAACTTAAGTGGCTTATATTTTGAATTTACATCTAAAGTAACTTTATATCCTTTGGCATTGTTAACTCTGGCAGAATCTTGGTGATCTATCTCTATACTATTTATAGATAGTCCACTATCAAACTCTTTCATTACTTCATAGTTAAACTCTTCTTCATCATACATCTTATTATTATCTATAAACTGAATAGAGTTTACTAATTTATTATCTACAAGGTTCTTTATATCAACCCATAGTCTTTTAAAGTTTTTTAATGAAAGTTCCTTTTCAGATAATTTAGGTGCTGCTATTAAAAGGTTTACCGTTGCTCTTGGATTAACTCTCTTCTTTATTACTTGTGTTAATATGCTTACTGACCCAGAACCACTTCCACCGTCTCCAGATGCCATTATGTAGAATGTTTCAACTCCTGAACTTTCTGAGAACTTAGATTGGAAATAGTTAGTAAGTCTTGCTTGGTCTTTCTTTATAAGTTCTTTTGCTAATTTACTGTCTCTTCCTGATCCACTTGCTCCAGAAACATATAGTGCATTTGTTTTTGCATCATAGTTTTCTAAGACTTCCATTTCGCTTAAGTTAGTATTAAAGAATACAGGTGTATATCTTGCATCTATATTCATTAAAGTATCTAACAACTTTCCTCCTGCTCCTCCAGCTCCTATACAAACAATCTTATTTTTATCCATTATTCATCCGCCTCCTCAAGGTCAACCATATATATCTCTTGTAATTCTCTTAATCCTTCTTCTGTTATGCAATATGTTCTAGTTCTTCCTTCTGATATTCCATAACGTAAAAAACCATCTTTTACAAATTTTGAAATTGTATTTCTAACTTTACCTTCTGATAAATTTGTAAGTTCTATAACTTCCTTTATAGTAGTTCCATTTGCCCTACTATATCCTTTTGTTTTGTCTTCTCTGTTTCTGATTATAGACCTAAGTATCTTATAATCTAGTTTAGTATAAATAGTCATCTTAACCCCTCCTTAACTATACTAATCTATTACTATACTACACCTATATTTATACTGTAGTATGCTATTTTTAAACTTAACTTATATTTTACTACTACCAAACTTATTCTTTATTTACACTATGTTTCGCTTGGTTCGTATTAATAATATCATTTATAAATTTATGTTGCAACACTTTTTTTTGTAAAAAAATGTTATTTTTATATTTAAAATTTAGCATAAATCATCTTAACCCAGTTGTTTCAATATTTAAACTCACTTTAATTTTATTAAACTTTATCTATATTTTTATTAAACCAAATCTATATTTGCACTATACATCACTTAAATTTATATTTAAAATCACTAAACATAATCCATAATTACTCTATACTATATTTAAACTACATCTCAACTTCATCTATATTATATCTATACTTATACCATACATAATCTATATTTATATAGTAAATCACCTTGCCATACGAATATTTTCTAAAGTAAACCTAAACTATTACACATTTAAAGTAAAGTAAACCTAAAGTAATATATATTTAAACTTAACTAAACATAAAGTAGCTATAATATAAACTAAAGTTAATATAAATCTACTTATATAAAAACAAAAACAACCACATTACTTTACTTTAATTTATGTACTAACTATGCTACAATTTACTTATAAAAATAACAATGGAGGACTGTTAAATGTATACAAAAGACGATGATATTATAGATGTAGATTTTGAAGATGTAGAAAATAACTATATAAAGGGGAATGACAACATAAGATACACAGCATCTCAAGTTGCAGCTAAATACGATGTACCTGTATCTACCGTTAGGTATTATGCCAAAGTATTTGAAGATATACTTGGAATAGAAGTCGTTAATAAGAGGAGGGTGTTTACATCTGGATCACTTAAAAAGTTTGAATATATATTAAAGCTTAAAAATGAAGATAATCTTACAGTTAATCAAATTATAGAGTATTGTGAGAGAAGTGACATATTTACTGATGAAGGTTTAACTACACCAAATAATCCTTTACCAGTTGAGATGCTTTCTACCGCTGTTACATTACAAGTATCAAAGATGTTAGATGAGTTTAAGACCGAAATTATTTCAGATATCATAAAACAGATCAATCATTCTAATTCATTATTAAAAGAAGATATAGTTACAACCATAGATGAAGTTGTATCTGAAAAGCTTCAAGTTATAGATGATTTGGACAACAAGATAAGTGATAAGATTAATGACATTAAAGAAAAGCAAGACGAAGTTGTAAGAGTTTCAAACTTCAATGCAGAACTAATAAGAGAACAATTAGAAGCTAGGAGACAGGAAGCTAATAAGCCTTGGTATTTAAAATTAAAAGATAAGCTTAAATAAAATAGGAGTTATACACAGTTTTGGATATAATATGTGTATAACTCCTATTAAAATGCATAAAAAATCTTTTTTTGTAAAAAATGTATTGTTAATAACTGAATAATGTGTTAATATTTGTTTATAAAATTAAATAAAAAAAGATCACAGTTCCCTTTCTCGTTTGGCGACGATAATCGGAATTCGTACCCCAACTACACAACTAGTTGAAGTATACCGTAATCTTTAGAACTATAAGAATTAAGAAAGATGTTTTGGCGAACATCTTAAGTAATAAACTTATAGCTAATTTGTAATTAATTATATACTTATTATATACTTTTTTATATAAAAAAACAAGTATTATAATAAAAAAAATATTAATTATTTACAAGTAATTTCAATGATTTAAGGATTTAGTACATACAGACCTATTGCCGTAGTTGGTAATAGGTCTTTTTTAATGCAATCAATCAACAAATTCAATAGAGCACCATGTTATATGGGTATGTGCTAGAACCATATAAAGCATTGATAGTATGCTTGATAATTACTATTAGCACTATGTTGTAAAGGTATGTGCTGGAACTTTACAAAGGATTTATCTTATCCTTGATAATTAAGAAATTGAATCAGGTTGAGAAGCTAAAGTACATAAAAACAAACACAACTGAATATTTAGCAACAAAAGTGGGAGCTGACACCACTATAAAAACAGGGGTTTAACTCCGCCCAAGCAAGAAAATTGAGTTCGGTCTACTCTAGTTGTTCAACCTAGTTTAAAAGTAGTGACGTAAGTTTTAGTGATATTTCAGATAAAATGTTGATACCGTAGAATGTTGAGAAACATGCAAGGTAAAATCCTGATGAGTTAGGGATAAGTGCTGGTTACAACGATTGTAATGTAACAAACTGACTGGAAATGGTCGAAGGGGATAAAGCGAGATATGGAAACATACACGAAGATGGTATTGAATTGCACTTATAACTTCGTTTGTAGCTTTTAGATCACATCTGAAATGATGTGGCAATGTTGAACTACCGATGCCGAGACCCACAGGCTAAAGTGGGCAGTACACTGATTTTACACAGTAGGCAAAAGTAATTACCTCTTGGTGTTTTAAATAAATGTATTGACTTTTTGTTGATATTATTTTTTTAAAACTTCTCATCCAAGGGGTAATTACGTCTATTTTGAGTGCCTGATTTTACATCTAAAACATTAATTAATCAATACAAACTTTGAAATTTAAACATTTGTAAGTAGTTACCTATATATTAAATATATGTATT
>ERZ1035001.871-NODE-871-length-13426-cov-13.281131_pt1 | contig 13426 bp, 10 predicted proteins | sample MGYA00520685_ERZ1035001 | MGnify/ENA primary metagenome ERZ1035001 (study PRJEB33766, sample SAMN09781749) | gut metagenome | biome: gut microbiome | host: Homo sapiens | place: Madagascar | study: EMG produced TPA metagenomics assembly of the PRJNA485056 data... | reverse complement strand
ATCATAAACATATGTGACACGGAAGCCAGAAATAACTCTTTCTTTTTTTTTCTCATCTTCAGATTTCTGATAAAATATTTCTTCCTCCTGTTCCATTTTATCCGTCTTGCGAAAACACGGAGCTAAAATAGCCAGTCCCCGGCTTCCCTTCTTAACATATCTTCCCAGCTGATTCCATGCTTTATATCCTTTCACATAAGTTGCCTGCGGATTCTGCGAATAGATAAGCATTGTATTTCCAAATGAGTAATTATAAAACTTGCTTTGAAAACACAAATAACTGAGCCAGTTCTCATCTGAATTGATAGCAGCCAGACCATCTTCAATACGGTCAAGGGCTTCTTTTATTTTTTCCTGATTCTTACCCATTTTCTGTTCCTCTATATTCAGAATTACCTTATTTCCACATGGTCTGAATTACGGTCATAGTAATACACATTGTCAGATAAGATTTCATTGGGCAAAACTTCTGTATGATTTACATCTCGCACCATTTCCTTCAAAAGTTCAACATCCATCCCTGCGGATGCAGGAATAAACAATGTTTCATGAATACTGCTTGGCAAGATATAAAAATCACTGCCTATACGGTCTGCAAAGTCTTTCAGCAGACCATCATAGAATATAGTACCTGCACCATACATTTTAGAAGAATTCGTGCATACATACATGGGAACAGCTTCCTCCACATCTTCACTCATTTCATAGAACTCATCTGCTTCTTCATCACTCATTTCCGGTTTCATAATACCCATTATTACATTTTTCAAGGATTCCACCCTGCTACAGAATAATCTCTGTGTATTCTGTTTTGCCAAATCAAACAGGGTTTCTTTGCTGACATCCCACACTCCCAGCATATAATCCTTTACCAGACAGCTTTGAATACCATTCTCATCCATTGCAATCAAAATATATGGAACTAACACCAAATCGTAAAACTCCATACATGGGGTATCCGCCAACCGTTCCTGATTCCGCTTAGCATTTACCAGCTTGTAGCAGATACGGTCTTTTACCCTGTTGAAGTCAAAGAATATTGTTGTATCAAAATTCTCTGATACCCTGTATTTCTCATATGTACGGATAATATCCTGACTTATCTCATCCATTGTCATCCCTTCCTGATAATGGCTAAAATAGTTTTCCAGATAGATATTCGGTGCCATGTTACTAATTCCATTGTAGATAACAAGCCCTGTTAAGTGCATATCATTATTTCTTACCACATCATTTATCTGCACCTGATATTCCTCTCCCAAAGATGCTTCTACAGCATCCCTGACTGCTTCTGCGAACTCCTTCATTGTTGTTTTGATTGTTTCTGTAACCATTCTCAAATCCTCCTTTTGATATTTTTTTGCATAAAAAAAAGAAGGTGTATTATAACCTTCTTTTTACAACTTCATCTACTTATCTTTACATTACTTTAATATTTTTATATCATACCAAAATGCATAAAGGCATCCATGATAGCAGCCTCTTTCTCCAAAGTACATTGTGGTACTCTTGCATCTTCATTTTTCTTCCAGTTGTTCCCTTTACGCTCTTTATTTAATCCGCATTTGTCTTTTATTTGTGCGATATAAAGAGAATGTACCTTCAATCCATATTTTTCAAATACATACTCCTTAATCTTCTGATAAGTCACCTTTTCCTCCGGTGTGTAATTACCCTCTTCATCAGGCTTCATAATAACCTCAAATTTGGGTGTATCAGTTTTTAGGGACAATTTAACTACTGTCTCACAATGCCCGCTATGGCAAAATTGATCCACGACCGCTACCTTCTCGACCTGATACCCAAGCTCGCCCATGCGCTTCACATCTCTGGCAAGCGTTGCCGGATCACAGCTCACGTAGACCATACGCTTTGGCTGCATATCTGCGATTGTCAGTAATAATGTCTCATCGCAGCCCTTACGTGGTGGATCGACGACGATCACATCCGCATATACGCCGTGTTCCTTGTATTCGGCTGGAAGCACTTCTTCTGCCTTGCCTACGAAAAACTGCACATTTTCGATACCGTTGATCTGCGCATTTACCTTCGCATCAGCGATTGCCTGTGGGACGATTTCCACACCATACACCTTCGCTGCCTTTTTGCTCAGGAACAAAGAAATGGTTCCGATACCGCAGTACAGATCCCAGACCGTCTCCCCGCCTTGCAGATTGGCATATTCCAAGGCTTTGTCATACAGTTTCTTTGTCTGTACCGGGTTTACCTGATAAAACGACAATGGTGATATCTGATATTTCACATCGCCGATATAATCCGTAATATAATCCTGTCCCCATAAGGTCTTGCATGTATCTCCCAGAATCCGGTTCGTCTTCTCCTGATTGATATTGATGCTGATGCTCGTCATTCCATCGATCTGGCGCAACCGCTCTACCAGCGCGTCCGCATGTGGCAGTTTCGTGCCATTGATAATCAGGCACACCATGATCTCACCGGTTGTAAATCCTACCCTCGTCAGGATATGGCGCACCAGCCCGGTATGTGTCTCCTCGTCATACGTAGAAATATTGTATTCCTGCAGGAAATCCCGCACACACCGGATAATCGCATCATTGCCCTCCGCCTGAATATCGCAATGCGGCGTGTCAATGATCGTATGCGTTCTGCCTGCATAAAATCCGGTTACAACCTTTCCTTCCTTGTCCCGTCCCACCGGGAACTGCGCTTTGTTCCGGTAATTCCACGGATTTTCCATGCCGATAATCGGCTCCATCAGATCTTCCGGATGCTCGATTCCACCGATACGTGAAAGACAGTTCTTAACTTTGTTCCATTTATAATCAAGCTGTTTTTCGTAGCTGACATGCTGCAAGGTACAGCCTCCGCATGGTCTTGCCACCGGGCATTTCGGTTCTACGCGATATGGTGACGGTTTAATTACTTCCACCAACCGCGCATACACATACTGCTTTTTGACCTTCGTGATTGCGGCACGGATCGTATCGCCCATCACGGCATCCTTCACGAATACCGCGATGCTTCTGCCGTCTTCGGTCGCCACATGTCCAATTCCTTCGCCGTCCGTTCCCATATCTTCTATCACTAATTCTATGCTATCGTTTTTCTTCACTTTCGTTCCTCTTTTTACCTAAACTATATTTATAAATTCAACTAATCATAGTATACTATATTTATAATTTGAAGAAAAGAAACAAATAATCAAACATCAAGATGTTCTGTAATTTGTAGATATATGGTTGTATTTCATTGCAGTAATATGGATATGTTTGGAACTTAGAAGTTCTTGATGTTCTGAGTATAATCAGCAATGTTTGAACACGATGTTCAAACAAGCCGCCACTGAGCCACGGATGGCGAATTGGCGGCGGTTGCGTACAATTACAACTATCTATATCAGAACATCTAGTACTTCTTAGTTTCAATACATCTTATATTACTGCAATGAAATACCAACATATCCACAAATTCCACACACCGCAAAGGAGGGTTCACCATGTTTCAGTCCATTGAATACAAGCACCCGAAATTCTATCAGGTATTCCGGATCTTCATCGTTATCCTCGCGTCCATCATCTTCGCATGGAACCTGTGCTGTTTCGCACGTCCTGCGGGATTATTTCCGGGCGGTTTCTCCGGATTATCTCTGCTTTTGCAGGAGATCTTCCAGAAATTTCTGCATATTCATGTTCCATATACACTGCTGAATGTCCTGTTAAATATCATCCCGGTCTACATCGGGTTCAAATTCATCGGACGGAAATTCACACTCTACTCGATTCTCACGATCATCCTGTCGAGTATTTTCGTCGACATACTGCCTGCCTATGTATTTACGCAGGACGCCATGCTGAACAGTGTGTTCGGCGGTCTGATCAACGGATTCGCCATCAGCCTGTGCTTAAATGTTGGCACAACAACCGGCGGTACAGACTTCATCAGCATCTATCTTTCCCAGCGCAAAGGAATTGATGCCTGGAACTATATATTATTCGGAAATGTCATGCTGCTGATTCTGGCCGGTTACCTCTTCGGCTGGTCGATTGCGCTTTATTCGATCATCTTCCAGTTCTGCAGCACACAGGCGATTCAGATTCTTTATAAACGATACAAAAAAGAAACATTATTTATCATATCGGATTACTCCGAACAGATCTATAAAGCAATACGGGAAACAACCAACCACGATGCCACGCTGTTTCAGGGCATCGGCTGTTATGAAGAAAAAGAGAAAACTTTAATCTACTCTGTCATCAACACAGAAGCAAAACGCCAGCTCATTCCTCTGATTCGTTCGATTGATCCACATGCGTTTATCAATATCGTCAAAACCGAAGAACTCGCTGGCAGATTTCATGATATACCAAATGATTAGTTTATCTTTGCAACGATTTCATCCAATATCGCATTTGCGACATCTTCTTTACTCATAAGAGGGAGTTCTTTTTCTCCCTCTTTTGTTATGAGTGTCATAATATTCGTATCGACGCCGAATCCGGCGCCTGCTACCTTCAGGTTGTTTGCAGCAACCATGTCAATATGCTTCTTCTCTAACTTCTTCTTTGAATTTTCTACCATATGCTCTGTCTCCATAGAAAATCCGCAGATAAACTGTCCGTCCTTCTTGTGCTCGCCAAGATATGCCAGAATATCCTTTGTTCTTGTAAGCGGAATAGCCATGTTGCCATCCTGCTTTTTGATCTTTTCATCGCTGACATTTTCCGGACGGTAATCGGCAACCGCCGCTGCCTTGATGATGATATCCATGTCCGCGCTCCGGCTTGTCACTGCCTCATACATATCCTCTGCTGTGACAACCTTCACCATATCGACAAACAATGGATCTTCCAGATTCGTCGATCCTGCCACAAGTGTAACTTCGGCGCCACGAAATGCCGCCATGCGTGCCAATGCATACCCCATCTTGCCGGTCGAATGATTCGTGATATAACGAACCGGATCGATAGACTCCTGTGTGGCACCCGCTGTCACAAGCACCTTCTTACCTGCAAGGTCTTTGTCCATTGCGCAGGCACGGATAATATAATCCACAAGTACATGCTCCGGTGGAAGCTTTCCTTTGCCGATATCCCGGCATGCCAGATATCCTTCGTCCGCCTCGATGATTTCATATCCATAGGAGGCAAGCTTCTTCATGTTATCCTGCACGATTGGATTCTCGTACATATGTACATTCATGGATGGGGCAAGCATAACCGGACAGGTTGCAGGAAGCACACAGGTTGTGAGCATATCATCCGCAATTCCATTCGCGATCTTGCCAACTACATCCGCACTTGCAGGGGCGATCAGGATTGCATCCGCCTGTGTACCGAGCGCGATATGCGGTACATGCAGTTCCATACAACGGTCAAATGTATCTGTATAACAGTGGTTTCCTGTCAGTACTTCAAATGTCTCCGGTGTGATAAAATGTGTTGCATTCTCTGTCATCACAACATGGATGTCTGCATGCAGCTTGGAAAGCATGCTTGCAACATTTGCCATCTTGTAGGCTGCGATACCACCACTCACACCAAGTACGATCTTCTTTCCTGTAAGCATAATGTTCCTCCTAGTCCAAGGTATATTTTCTCCAGCAAATATGAAGCCAAACTGTATATATACATATATTTCAATATTGATTCATATTCATATACGATATGTTTGAGAGTTAGAAGTTCTTAATGTTCTGTAATTATACCAGCCATGTTTGAACACGATGTTCAAACATGCCACCACTGAGCCATGGATGGCGAATTGGTGGCGGTGGCGCATATTTATCATATGTTCATCAGAACATTTAGAACTTCTTACTCTCAATACATTGTATATGAAGTGAATCATGTTGAAATATATGTTGTTAATTACAGTTGGCTTCACATTTGTTCTACATATCCTCTAGTCTACCATGTTTCTCGTAATTTGTCAGTCTCGAAATCTTATTCTCCTCATCCACAAATACAACCTTCGGCTTATGTGTCTGTACCTCTTCCGGCGTCATATCTGCATAACACATAATGATGATCTTATCTCCGACACACACCTGTCTTGCGGCAGCGCCGTTTAAGCAGATCATGCCGCTCTCACGCTCACCAGCGATCACATACGTCTCGAAACGGTTTCCATTTTCGATATCGACGATCTGCACCTTCTCATATTCGAAGATGCCAGCCGCCTCCATCAGTGCCTCATCGATCGTGATGCTGCCGACGTACTGCAGTTCCGCCTGCTTTACCGTTGCGCGATGTATTTTACTTTTCAGCATATTGACTGTCATACATGTATCTCCTTTTTTATCTAACTCTTAAACTGTATAGTGGAAATTATCAATAAGTCTTGCTTCGCCGCCGATATTGACTGCGATTGCACACAGGATGTCACCCTTCAGTGTATCGATGCTCTGCATGGTCATACCATCTACGATCTCCACATAATCGATCGTTGCAAGCGGCATTGTGTTGATCAGGTCGGTCATAGCCTTCTTGATCTTCGCTGCATCACGCTCGCCATCTTCTACCATCTTCTTACCAAGGAAGATGGCCTTGGACAGGATCACTGCCTGCTTTCTGGACTCCGGGGAAAGGTATGTATTTCTGGAGCTCTTTGCAAGTCCGTCTGCTTCACGGATGATCGGGCATCCAACAATTTCGATATCCATGTTCAGATCGGTAACCATACGCTTGATTACAGCGAGCTGCTGTGCATCCTTCTCACCGAAATATGCCTTATCCGGCTGTACAATATTGAACAGCTTATTCACTACCGTACATACACCACGGAAATGAACCGGGCGGGACAATCCACACAGTGCATTGGTAAGTCCGTTCATATCAACGAAAGAACAGAATCCATCCTTATACATTTCCTCCGGTTCCGGGTGGAATATCAGGCTTGCACCGGCTGCCTCGCACAGCTTTGCATCTGCCTCTAAATCTCTTGGGTAGCTTGCCAGATCCTCAGTCGGTCCAAACTGCATTGGATTTACAAATACGCTGACTACAACCGCATCATTTTCTGCAACTGCCTTATCGATCAGGCTCTTATGTCCCTCATGCAGATATCCCATTGTCGGCACCAGACCAACCTGCTTGCCCTCCTTCTTCCATGCCTTGACTCTATCCCGAACTTCCTTCACTGTTGTTACGATTTCCATATTATTTCTTCCTTTCAATATTCAAAGTTTTATTGTAAAGCAACGAAAACATAATAGGTGTATATGGAGTTGTACATAATTCAAATTTTAGTGCAGACCGTTGAAGCACGCTGGTACTTAACAAGTGACAACCTGTTGTCACGAGTTTAGTACCACTGCGTGCTGAACCGAGCGAGAGCGCGTCTGCGTGGAATTTGAAATTATGTACAACTCTTTTAGAACACGTAAATGTTTTCGCACCTTAGTACAATTTCTCGATTACATCATCTGCGATCGCATAAGTATGCTCTGCGGAAGGATATGTGCCTTCCTTTACTTCCTTGATATACTGCTCGAATCCCTGCTTCATCATCGCGCCGGTCTCTGCAAACCGCTTTACAAACTTCGGTGTGAAATCACTGAACATGCCAAGCATATCTGCATATACAAGCACCTGTCCGTCGCAGCCATTTCCGGCACCGATACCGATGGTCGGAATATCTAACTTCTCTGTCACAAGCGTAGCCAGCTTCTCCGGTACACATTCGAGTACCACTGCAAAAGCACCCGCCTCCTGCACAGCCAGCGCATCGTCAATCAGCTTCTGTGCGGCTGCTTCCGTCTTGCCCTGTACTTTGAATCCACCAAATGCATTGATAGACTGTGGGGTAAGTCCGATATGTGCACACACCGGGATACCTGCCTGTGTGATTGCTTTAATCTGTGGTGCTACTTCCACACCACCCTCTAATTTCACTGCATTGGCACGACCTTCCTTCATCAGACGTCCCGCATTAACAACCGCATCATAGACCGATGTCTGATAAGACATAAACGGCATATCGATCACGACCAAAGCTTCCTTCGCACCACGTGCAACTGCGGCGCCATGATGGATCATATCTTCCATTGTTACGGAAACTGTGTCCTCATATCCAAGCACGACATTTCCAAGGGAATCGCCGACCAGAATCGAATCCACGCCCGCCTCGTCCATCAGCTTGGCTGTCGAATAATCATATGCTGTCAACATTGTAAGCTTCTCACCGGAAGCCTTTGCCTTTGCAAAAGTAGTTACTGTTTTTTTCATGGTCTTTACTCCTTCATATCCAATATAGTTTGAATTGCCTGACTGTCCGCATTGCACAATTGCTTCGAAAGCAGTCGGTACACCTCACGCGCATCGCCGTCAAGTGCCTGCAGATGCTTCTCCACCGTTGCCACATCGCCGCGGCTGACCGGTCCCGTCAATGCTTTCTCGCAGCCAAAGTGTTCCATATTCTCTGCATTATTTGCAAAGAGCGGCATCAGTGCGTGCTCTGCCTCCTCCGGTGTAAATCCACACTCTGAAAGAAGGGTTGTCCCCATCTTATATAGTCCGATCACCAGATTGCTTGCAAATACTGCCGATGCATGATATTTCGCCTTTTGGTCTGCGGAAATCTGCCGGATCGTATGTCCCATTTTCTCAAACAGGCATATGAGTTCCTGCGTCTTCGTTCCTTCGCCTTCAATCGTCATGTAACAGTCTTGGAAATGTATGTAGGAATCCGTCTTCGAATTCACTGCATAAATAGGATGTATTGAATACCCGCTTACGCGACTACCCATACCAGAAAATATATGTGAGGAAAGAGCCCCACTCGTATGAATCATCGTTTTTCCATCCAGACACACCGAACTAGTTGCAATCTCTTCTGCCACGTTCGCGATCTGTCCATCCGGAACCGTTAAAAATATAGTATCACACGCCTGAACCAATGTCTCCATGTCTTCATAGTATTTCGTACCAGTAAATCTCGCTGCCTGCCTCGCACTCTCCGGATTCCGACTGTAGAAGCCCTCCACACAGAGCATATCTGCATGTGACTTTGCGAAATCGGATAAATGTCTGCCGAGCGTAAAGCCCATTCTGCCAGCTCCAATCAATCCAATCTTCATACCATCACCTCTTCTTTCTGACCAAAGGGGTGTGCACCATATTCATTTCCCAGTATAGTTTCTCTCGAATACCATCCATTTCGCAATATAACATTTCAATTATCATTTGTAAATATATTTTGGGGGGATAATTGTATAGAATTTGATACAATCATACATACGGAAAAAAATGCATAAAAAAGACATCCTGCAAGATTTCTCTCACAGAATGTCTCTGATTTTTATATAGAGATTTTGCGATTACTCCACACTGTAGTTTGGTGCTTCCTTTGTAATCTGGATATCATGTGGATGGCTCTCCTTCAGAGAAGCGGCTGAAATCTCAACGAACTCTGCCTTCTCATGAAGCTCCTCGATTGTCTTCGCACCACAGTAACCCATACCTGCACGAAGTCCACCAATCAACTGGAATACAGTATCTTCAACCGTACCCTTGTATGCCACACGACCTTCGACACCTTCCGGTACAAGCTTCTTTGCATTTGCCTGGAAATAACGGTCTTTACTACCATTCTCCATCGCTGCGATACTACCCATACCACGGTATACCTTGTATTTTCTTCCCTGATACAGCTCGAAATCTCCAGGGCTCTCATCTGTACCCGCGAAGAGGCTACCCATCATACATACATTCGCACCGGCTGCAAGTGCCTTTGTGATATCGCCGGAATACTTGATACCGCCATCTGCGATAACTGGGATTCCTGCTGCATGTGCTGCCTCATATGCCTGCATGATTGCTGTAATCTGTGGAACACCGATACCGGCTACGATACGCGTTGTACAGATAGAACCAGGTCCGATACCGATCTTTACGGCATCCACGCCTGCATCGATCATAGCCTGTGTACCGGACTTTGTAGCTACGTTACCAGCGATAACATCAAGATCCGGATACTTCTCCTTGATCATAGCAAATGTCTTAAGAACGTTCTCAGAATGTCCATGTGCTGTATCGATAACGATTGCATCTACCTTGGACTTTACAAGCTCGTCTACTCTGTCGCAGATATCCGGTGTAACACCAACGGCTGCGGCACAGAGAAGTCTGCCCTGTGCATCCTTGGCTGCATTTGGATACTTGATCTGCTTCTCGATATCCTTGATTGTAATAAGTCCCTTCAACATCATGTTATCATCGACGATAGGAAGCTTCTCTTTTCTGGCTTTTCCGAGAATTGCCTTTGCCTCCTCGAGTGTGATACCCTCTTTTGCTGTAATGAGGTTCTCAGATGTCATGGACTCCTTGATTTTCTTTGAGTAATCTGTCTCGAACTTCAAGTCACGGTTCGTGATAATACCTACCAATTTGCCGTTTTCTGTAATCGGCACACCGGAAATGCGGAACTTCGCCATCAGCTTATCTGCATCATCAAGTGTATGCTCCGGTGAAAGAGAAAATGGATCAGAGATAACTCCGTTCTCTGAACGTTTTACTTTATCAACTTCCTCTGCCTGCTGCTGAATCGACATGTTTTTATGAATAACTCCGATTCCACCCTGTCTGGCCATGGCGATTGCCATTCTGTGCTCTGTGACAGTGTCCATACCGGCACTCATAAGAGGAATATTCAACCTGATTTTCTTTGTGAGCTGTGTTGATAGAACAACGTCATTTGGAATAACACTTGAAAACTGTGGTACTAATAAAACATCATCAAATGTGATTCCCTTACCAATAATCTTACCCATTTGTCTTTTTCCTTTCCTTTCTTTAGTCTGATTATATTAGGTAATTCGAACCGATGAAGGTTCAGGTATTACTTATCCTCGTAAACGCAGATGTAAAGTCCGATGTATTCTTCCCCGCCATACATCAAAGGTACTTTAATTCCATCTATATCCGACTTCAACTGTAAGTCATTGCCATATACAGCAAGCGGCGGCGTAATATCGATGATAATTCCAAGTGTGGAAAAAATCGTTGCCGTGTTCCCCATAATCATATTCCCCAGTTCATTTAATGCGGAGGATGCCATCTCATCCAACTCATTCACTGGCATTCCGAACATCATACGGGATGCAATATCCTTTGCATTGTTCTCCCGGATTGCCAGAATTACCTGACCTTTCATTTCTCCCACTACGCCGACCTGAATTGCATAATATTTGTCATGTAAATGAAAATCTGTCATCTCAGGCTTGCCAACTGTCAACTTCACCTGAGTAACACTTTCTACAATAGAAATACTCGACTGCAAAAAAGGGTTAATGTGCTTTACATCAATTGCAGGTACCATGTGCCCTCTCCTTAGTATTAATTTGAAATAGGTTAACGATAATTATAGCATACCTCTATCGAGTATTCAAACACTAAATCCAAATTGTTGTTAATTTTGTCATTAAATCCGTGTATCTGTGGCTCAATGAAATGTATAGTCCGAAGACGAGCTTAAAACATGTCCCGAGTCATCCACCTGTTTGACTGTGATTAGGGCACCATCGCTTAATGTCTGTCCCTGTACCATCAATGTATTTCGATCAACATAGACCGTTTCCAATTGATCCTCGCCATCATACACCTTGGAATATTCGTTGAAGTTTCTTCCCCGCACCACGGCATGATCGCCTTCGTTGGATACACGGCTGATACCGATTTCCTCCAATCCCATGATAATCTGCCCCTGTCCGACTTCCGGTACCGGAGACTGACCATCATAAATATAATCATTGCCATACAGCATATCATATGCAAGCAATGTAACCGCATGATCGAGTTCATCCGGATCGTCCTCATACAGACAATGTGCGCGCTGCACATATCCCATATTCAGATTCAATGCTTTAAATATCTTCGTTGATATTTCACTTGCACGAATATCTTCATCCGGAATGTCCAGATTCATGTTATTGACCAGAATATATTCTGTCTGGAACTGGCTATGTGGAAGCTGATCATCGTCAAATGTGATCGTTGGCAGATGATCGCCATACAGCAACAACACATACTCCTCGCCAGTGTTATCCAGAGCCGTGATCAGATCATGGATCATCTGATCCATCTCATGTAACTGGTTGACATAATAAGTAAGCTGATTTTCCTTCACCGGATCCTGTGGATAGCTGACCTTGATTTTCTCATCACAGGCACCTAACTCCTCCGGATATTTGCCATGTCCCTGTACGCTGATTGTGAATACAAAATCCGAACCCTCTGTGCTTCGCAGACAGTTCTTGATGTTATCCACCAGCACTTGATCCTTCGCCCATCCGGTTGAAGTTTTCTGTACATTATACATATATTCCAGTGAGATAAACCGCTCAAATCCCATCTCATTGTAGACATCCTTCCGGTCATAGAAGGATGACTTATTATTATGCATCGCGAAGGTATGATACCCTTCCTTCTCCAGCAGACTGCACATGCCCTCCACCGGCACTTTATTGACCGTTGTCTTATATGGATACTCGCCGGCTCCAAAATATGCGGAGCGGATTCCCGTCAGCACCTCAAATTCGGAATTTGCAGTGCCGGCACCAAGCGCTGGCATCGTGAAATATCCGGATGGGAATTTCTCTTTCAGTTTCGTGAAATTCGGAATCGGATTTTCTGAGAGCGTCAATCCGTCTACCACATTCGGATCGAAGAAGGATTCTAACTGTACACAGACAATATTCGGTGTTTTTTTCTTTGATTCATCCGCATCGAATTCTTCGCTGTTTAATTCATTTTTCAAATGAAGCATCGTCGATTCATCATAATCATCCGGCTTCGAAATACCATTGTCAATAATACTGTTCGTAAAACAATACGCAAACCCATAATCCTGATATGCCATACCGAGATTTGCAAAATCATCCGAGATAATGTTATGGCTCACGTTAAAGTTCGTAAAGAACATAATGCCAATCCACATAACAATACAGACAACCATCGTCCGCATGACATGCTTTTTCCCCTCAAACTTCGGAGATTTCCGGAACAGGATTACGATTCCGGCGATCACCGCCACCGCTGCCACGACCAGAAGCACCTGCTGTACCTTGGAGAAATATACGTCCAGCATGGATATCACATCCTTCACCATCAGAAGGTCAATCGCTGCAAATGGTGTGATACGATAGCCAAGTACCACAAAGTTTGCAAAACCGCAGATCAGCCAGACAATACTGATCAGCACGATACCGAATACCCGCTTTCTTAAGAACAGCGCAAACAATAAGGTAAAGAATATGATGGAGGTATTATATAAGAACACAATTGGCGAAGATACCATAAACTTCACACCAAGTACCAGCGACCGCCTGCCCAATATCTCCATAAGAAGCTCCAGGCCAAATGCAATCAGAAAACACCGTGCGATCCATGTCTGAATCGAATATTTCAAAAAATGCTTTACCTTTGACCAGAACGATGAATTTGCATCC
>ERZ1035001.870-NODE-870-length-13443-cov-4.113310_pt1 | contig 13443 bp, 21 predicted proteins | sample MGYA00520685_ERZ1035001 | MGnify/ENA primary metagenome ERZ1035001 (study PRJEB33766, sample SAMN09781749) | gut metagenome | biome: gut microbiome | host: Homo sapiens | place: Madagascar | study: EMG produced TPA metagenomics assembly of the PRJNA485056 data set... | reverse complement strand
GTATACGACGCAGCACAATCGATTGTTGTAACCAGACCAGAAGCAGATATTTTCACTCTATTACCTGTACTTTCAAATAATGTTGTAAAGTTCCCGTTTACGCTATAAACACAGAGTATTCCCTGAGAGGTTACTGCAAAAATAATTCCGTAATTGGAATTATTTTCACTGGCAGTTATCTTCACATAGCGCTTGTTACTTATGTTTATAAATGTTGATTGGAGCTGTGCGTTTGTAGCATATGCAGACAAATCCGACTTTGTGGCGCATGGAGTAAATAAATATGTTCCATCACTATTACGTTTAACAACAATAAGTTGTTTTCCATCGTTTCCAGAAACATATATTGTTGCAGCATTGTCACTTTGAACCATAGCATGTATCATACACCAGCTCAACTTATATGAAGCCAATTCCTTAATATTGTCTCCACTATACCAACCAGTTTCTGTAATTATGTCTAAACTCTGATTGCGGATACTCTTGATTGTGAATTTCTTACTCAAATTGTTATATGATCCGTAACTACTGCGAATTTATCCGCTCTATAATCCTGTCAATTCTCTTTGACACCGTACTCCGATCACAGTCAAGTTCAGCTGCGATATCATAGTCAGACATTCTCTCCACATATTTCATGATCAGCAACTGCTTGTCCTGTAGATGTTCCGGCGGAAAACTCTCCAGATATTGCTCAATATCCAGTTTCATATCCTCGAAAAGCTGTTCGTTGCCCTTAAGGTCGATGAGAAGCTGACGAATAGTCTTATCGCGTTCCTCCGTAGATTTCACGGTTGCTCCGGAAACAACAAAATGACATTCCGTAAATGGAAACTGCTGCATGGATCCCTTAACAACTCCGCATACCTGCTGAACCGGATTGTCTTCATAGTGCTTAATCCGACGCCGAATGCGTTTTATTTCTGATTCCAGATATGTATAAGTGGCCAGATAATCCCTTGTCAGAATCTTTATCATAGTTGCATTCTCCTCTCTAAAATAATCGTCTCATAACCTTCACTTCTGCTGAAGTTCCGCTTCCTTTTGCAATAAATACCGCTAAACTGGCAAGCGCATCAGGTGCATCATCATTTTTGTTCTTTCCGTTTATCGTAAAGCTATAAACATTATTCATAAATTTTCGATACTCAATGTTTTGATAACCACTGTCCCGAAAATAAAAATTCCTTATGGCCTGTGCATTATCCCAAATTCTCTGTTCTTTCCGCTGATGTGTTTTCGACGCACTGCCACCAGTACCAAGGATCATCTGCTGTGCAAATTTCGACACCAAATTGACTTTTACGCCCTTTTCCTGTAGCATCTTGTCAATTTCATCCTTGTACATTTCTCCGCCCGCATTCGCCTCAAAAAAGGCATTGCTGACCTGATTCTTTATCAGAGTTTGTACTACCTTGGGCTGAGTAATCGTTTTCTCACTGTTGTCAAATACCACATCGTGAATATAAACGGATCCATCGCTGTATACATAAGCTACCGGCATCGCCAAGTAGTCAGATCCACCCAGTGCAACGTCACATGCAGATACTATTTTTACTGGTTCCTCATTAGGAAGAACACCATTGTAGAAGTTCATATGCTCCGGATTAAATACAGCACCATCACGCTCAATTGGCTCCTGTTGACACTGGCTGAACCATGATGCCATATCGTCGTTTTCTTCAAACTTTGCCCTTTCAATCCGGTAATACTTCGTGCTGAATCCGAGATTATAATCATAATCAAAATTGCTTTCATCTGTTTCTGGATCCAGTGCCGGTATTTTCAATACATCCCATCGAACATCCTTTGCCTCAGGATTGTTTTCGAGGAATGATAATCTGTTCATATAGATATCGTGCAGGCTCCAAATGGTTCCATTGTAAATAACCTTGCATTTTTCTTTCTTACGCTTCATCAGGTTATTATCAAAAATTGTTTGTTTTCTTCTAAGAACATCCGGACTAAGGACGTCCTGTATTCCTTCCAGAATATCATCGGCAATCAACCATCCAGTCGCATCGTACAGTCCATTCAGACCAGATGTCAGTCCCTTACCTGACAATGATTTATACTTTTTCTTTCTCTCCAGATCAACTGTATTAGCCTTAGCGTCTGTGTCTACTATCTTCGCCTTTGGAAAAACATCCTGATGGCAATAAACAGGATCTGTCCATATCTCCTTAACTCCATCGAGAAAAGCGCCTCCAGCATCCTCTTTATACGAACAATACAGATTACTCAGCTCTGTATTTCTGCAACAATGCCAACTTATCCCCATTGTGATGATCTGCGTCTTTCCCACTCTGGCCGGCATGTGTATAAACAGTTCATCCAGTTGATCATCTTCCAACATTTGCAGTTTGTTTACTACTTTAATAAGAGTTTTTCGGCGAGGTTCATAAAACCGCTGCTGTGGTTTTCTATTTTTCTCTATGTATAAACAATAACTGTCCAGTAAATACGGCGCTTCAAATAGCATCGTATCCCAGTACAACTTGTCCCACTGCCGATCTCCTGTCATTGAATATCTGTTGGCTGCCCATTTCTTGATGTATCCAGAATATGCCATGATGAAATCTCGACCGGCCAATGTAATCTCCGGGTTATCATCCATCACATATTGCAGTTCCGCCAACAAATAGCTCAGCGATTCATACGACGGCGGGGATTCCAGTTGACGCTTCAAACTGTTTATAATCGCCCTATGGCCTTGAAAATCCATAAAAATAGAGCCTTCCTTCCTCTGATATTCAAAGGTCGAAGGCTCATAAAGGCTCTCATTTAAATCGACATCAACAAGATTTATTCTGCAATTTTAACAATCGGCGTTGAATATCTCTAAAAATCAATGTGGACCCATAGATCCGAATTTTTCCATTGAATAGTTATGTTTATGCGTATTTGCGAAAACCTTAATCAAGCACTTTTTGGACTTATCCTTAAATACACATTCACTACATCGAAACACTAAATCGTTCAACTGTTCTGTTTTTTGACAATTCATACAGTAGTTTTTCGTAAAGATATCCAATCCCTCTACGGCTTTGGTAATATCATCTGAATTTCCGTTCGTGAAATTTGACCTTTCAGTTTGCTGTCCCATTCTAACCCTCCCATACATGCACGATAAATTCTTTTCGGCATTTACTGTTCTTGCATTTATACGGCATCTTTAAAATTCTGGTCTCCGGAAGAATCTTCACAGCTTTCTTTCCACACCACGGGCAAACTGCCCATTTGCTGCTGTCTGGAAATATTTTCACAGTCGCAATACCATCAAATCCATCCTCTGGCGGATTCATGCAACGCCGAAATTTGTCTTGAGTTATATTCACCCTATTCATTGTCTCACCCTTGCCACATGCTTTTCCCTTACTATATCATAGTCTTTTACAGCCAATCTTCCGTCCTTATCAACCTTAATATTTTCAAATTCGCATTGAATAGCTCTTCCATCCACATAACAGCATTCAGCATGGAAATCGATGGCTGTAACTCTTTTTTGCCATTTTCCGTTGGCATAAAATTTTACAAACTTTCCCTTTTTCACTCTAATGATGATATCACAGTGTTCCCTTCTCATTCTTTTTAAATTTTACCTCCGCATCATACTGCTGCTTACTCCGTCTCAACTTATCGACTTCTTTTACCAAATTGTGCGGTATCTGAATGACTGTTATCAGCTTATCACCCGTGAATATGTATGCCTTGTCCGAATAAAGCCGGATTTGATTCGCCGTGCGTTCCTTGAAGTACAAGCTATCCACCCATTTCTTCAAGTTTCCAGTACAATCACCATGACGAAGTCCGTTCTCGTATGCTATTTTTGCGATCCGGTCCGAAGATTTCTCTTTTAGACCACAGCGCTGTTTTATTCTCTTTTTTGCATGCTTCGTAACGATCATCAAATCCACCTCTTTTCGGGCAAAAAAAATACCAACCACCGAATACTGATGGTTGGTAAATTAATTATTGTTCAAAAAATTGTTTTCCAGATAAAATCGACCATGACATAGTCTTCACAGGTCTCACGCTTGCAACATGCTTCCCATTCTTTACGGGTTTCACACGTTTTAAATGCTTTATAGGTGTTATTCTTTTGATTGGCTTAACCGGTCCACTTCCTGTTGCATTCTCAGTGAAAAATACACAATGTCCACGTTTATCACGAACCCATCCGTTATCAAACCAGCCTAAATGATGCCCATTATAACCATAAACTTTGTTTTCATAAAGATATGCGACCGGATCTCCGCTAAATAAGTAAATCGATCCGTCATCTTCAGTATAAGCAACTGCATTTCCATAGGAATCATAAAATGTCATATAATCTCCCCCTCTCTCTGAATCAGGATAAATTATACCACTCCAACCACCAATATTCAATTCTCAATGTTCAACTGAGCCAGCGGGATTCGAACCCGCGAATGCAGGAGTCAAAGTCCTGTGCCTTACCGCTTGGCGATGGCCCATTATTTAATCCAAACCAGCTGTCTTTCTCAGACTGCTATACAGTCTTGAAAGAACCGATACCGTAACCGTAAGTTCGTTGATACGGATACAATCTTGCTGGTGCTGATCTTCCAAAGACTTCATTCTCGAAAGCTGATTCCTACTCTTATCAATTTCCTGCATTAGTTCCTTGATTTGAATCTTTGTATTAAGTTCCAGTTCCAGAACTTTATCCTTTAAATCTATATTCTCTTTTTCAAGTTTCAGATATTGTTCCTCTAAAAAATCTCTTTTCCAAAACTGAATTCTATCTGCCATGTTTCCTCCCATGTTATGTAGATGGGACAATGTAATTGCGCTACACTGTCCCCATTGCTTATCAGGCAATCGCTATCTTCTTAAGATATTTAACGTTTCCAACGCCTCAAAAAGATTCGCCGATCTACATAAATCCATGCGCAATATGGAATTCATTCCAGAAGTACGGATTCGAACCGTAATCTTGCTATCCCTTTTTTATGATGCGCATCGCTGCTTTGCCGTTAAGCTACTTCTGGAATGGACCATCAGGGATTCGAACCCCGGGCCGACCGGTTATGAGCCGGCTGCTCTAACCAACTGAACTAATGGTCCTGAGCGTGAGGATAGCTTTCGGTCTATCCCCAAGCTGTTGCAGTTCTTAGCCACCAGCTGCAACAAAGGCTCTCTGCGTTTATCTGCCGACCGCAGGGAATGAGGATGATGGGTCTCGAACCCACACTCTCACGATTAAAAGTCGTGTGCTTTTCCAATTAAGCTACATCCCCATAGGAACAGGCGATTAAGCCTGCCCAACTGTAATGCATTCGTATCTTTTGGAATTGATCGTGTTCTCCATCGCCTCAACCGGATTGTATCCAAGGTTCTGCAGAATCTGTTTGAACACGGTAACTGACTGTCCGCTTGCAAGCTGCACTCCCTTACGGTTATGGTCTGCATGGAACACATCGTGTCTACTGTCCACATTCCAGAAGATTATGTTCGGAATGACATAACCGGCTTTATGGAACTTATTTGCCATCTTGTCATAGAAAGACCACTCACGATTTCCACAATGATCGATTTCCATATCAGAAATAACAACGATTGCTTTCGGCATCTCTTCCTGTGGTATATTGTTCTTTTCAGCGATTGCAAGAACTTTCTCGAAAGCCACTTTGAGGTCGGTATTGTTATCCCAATGTGCTCTGTTTACATTATCGATCTTCTGTCTGAGTGTTTCCCCTCTCAGAATAACCGTTTCCGGTCTGTCAGAGAATGTCATAAACAGATTGTGATATGCACCGGCATTTCTCTCTGAAAAATAGATTGCAAGTCCGATTGATGTAGCCAAAGGTCTGCCATACATAGAACCAGACACATCCGCCATAACTAAAGCGTTTGTTCCTTTCTCCACATAATCCGGCAACGCTTTCCACTGCGCTTCGAGTACATTGCTACTCTCTCTTCCGTAAAGAATCTTCTCAACAATATCGTAAGGGAACAGTGTTGAAGCATTGATCTTTACCTCTCCCTTTTCAGCCTTGTTGATAAACTCTCCAAATCTCTCAGAATCATGTTTCATAAATGCCTTGCGGTAAATCATCATCGCACGGCTCGGAACTTCCGGATATTTAATTTCATTCCATCTTCCGGCGGACATAAGACTTTCAACGACACCGATCTGTTTTCTCATACTACGGACAATTCTCTTGAAATTGTAGACCGGATAGCCTAATTTCTGTGCCGTAAGGATGCCAAGTTTTCTTGTGGTGGGGCTGCTTGCATCTGCGGTCTTAATCCACTTTGCAAGTAAAGAAATTGCATTTCCTGCATTGAGGTTCTGTAAATCTTCCTCAAACTGTTTCTTCATTGCCGCCCACATATCATCCTCCAACGGAGTGCCGATAAGTTCATACAAATCATCATATCTTCCGAACACACCGATCAAATCAAGGTTAGGTCTGAGTGCTTCCGGGTGTTTCTCTGCCATATAACGGATAATGATTCTGAAAGTCTTTCTCTCTCCCAGTCCTCCACGAATATCTCTTGCGTAGAACGCAATCTTTGTGGCAAAAAGAGCATCCTGATTGTATGCCTCTGCGAACAGTGTTTCAATTCTGCCATCATCGGCTTCTCTCAGAGATCCGATTGTGCCGAACAAATCCAGTCTTGTGTCTCCTGTGGTATTCAAAGCCACAGCACCGTTCTCAGTTCTGGTAAATGAACCGTCTTTTCTCATTGCATCTGCGAAGCTCATTGTTTCCTCTCTTTCCAGGACTCTCATTTGTGGAATCGAACCACTTCACATTGTTTTGCAGACATTGTTTTAACCATTGTGATTGCTGTAGGAGCCCCATAATAAAATTGTTTGCAAGTTCATTCAGGACGCTATTGGTTTTTATGATTAATAGTCATATCCAATAATTTGCTGTGAGCGTCCCATATAAAGTTTTATGCCTATCTGGCTAACTTTTTAAATTCATACCGTCTATTATGTATCGCACCAACAGAACGACCTATTTTTTCAGACAGTTCAGAATCGGTAATCTCATGTTTAATTACCATGGCATATTCCTCTGCCGTCCACGGATGAGACGGATATATGTATGATGTTTTGGAATAATACCGTCTGTGCTGTCTCTGGCAAGTTTTATGGTACTTTCCCATATCCCTATACTCATTCTTTCGGTTCATAGGCAACCTCATTTCTTTACATGACGCTGTTTCAAACGGGAAAATATTGTCAATGGAATTTTCTGTTTTGAAAGATTGCTGTAAGCGTCACTTGATTGCCCCGACAGGACTTGAACCCGTATGCTCGATTGCTGTGCGGAACACAAGCGTTATCGCAGTCATGTTCCCTCCGGTTTACCATAACCGGCAATCGGGGCAGAGACGAGGGGCGGAATCGAACCGCCGGCACATGCCTGGATTGGAATGAGATTGCTGTTGAGACCACTAACATGATCTGCGTATTCATATCATTGCTCTACCATCTGAGCTACCTCGCCATGTGGCACATCTTATTGATTTGTAAGGACGTTTGTGCCATCGCCTTGACGGAGAGGGTAGGACTTGAACCTACACTGTATTTGCGCCCAATGTGTGTTTGCTGTTTGTATCACAGAAATGATACGTTTTCACAATGCAAATTGCGTCTACCAGTTCCGCCACCTCTCCATATTCAGTTTTAATACGGAAATCCGTATCAGTTGCGTGGGAGGGAATCGAACCCCCATCTCTTCGTTATCAGCGAAAAAAAGAATTATTGCTGTCCGTGTCACATGAAGCATGACAACCGCTCATAATGTTCTCTCCATTGAACTACCACGCAATATTGCGGAGGCAGGATTTGAACCTACGACGTTCGGGGAATGAACCCGACGAGCTGCCAACTGCTCTATCCCGCTTTGTGCGCATCCCATTCGATGATTTCTTGAATCTTCGTAAGCACCTGTGCACTATCAGCGCCGACTATCAAGTGTTTTCTCATGGGCATTGTCAATCTCTCTGAGGCGTTGCGCGTACCTCAGTTCATCTGGGCGCTACCCAGCCTGCATCGGAATGGAAGGATTCGAACCCCCGTCCACTCGGGATCTGTCCCGAATACTCGCGCCTACGAGCTGCATTCCGATAATGTCCCGGACGAACCGGGGCATCGTATGTAAGAAAAGGAGTCTAAAAACATGTCCACCATAGTGAATGGCGGAATACCGAGGAATGGAATCGAACCATTTACCTGTCAGCTGTATTATCGCGCGCTTCTGACCGCTCTACCTCTGAGCTACCTCGATTTAACCGGCCGATGCCGGTTAGCAATAGTTTTGTTCGTGCCATGCCCTGCACTATGCGGTTTTTAAGAGTCATATCGTTTTACCGCCAATCTACACGCCGCTCTTTTACCCTCAAGCAGTAGTCGGGATTGCATGGGCGAGAAATTGCACCTCGCTACTGAGCATTTTCAGCAATCCTAATCTCCATGCAACAACAATTTTAGAGAAGGAAAACTCTGGTTATGGCAAACCAGAAACCATACGGCAGATTCGCTCCGCCTTAACAGCAAACAGCTATATGGAATGTAAGAGGTATATTCCCCTTTCGGGAACGGTGCATACAGGATTCGAACCTGTACTGCATTTCTGCAGGACGACTTAGCAAGACGCTCCGCTACCATTACGGCAATGCACCTAAAACGCCATGATAGGGATTCGAACCCCAGACCCTTTTACAGGCAGTAAGTTTTCAAGACCACTCCCTCGACCAACCGGACTCATGGCAAAGTAGTTTTCCCTTGATATCGTTCAAGTCGGCTCTGCTTTAACTGCCGGTCATAAACGCTTTTCCACAATTTAGAAAAGATAATTTCACGTTAGTGGACATTTCAGCAACTTACCACTATGACTGCGTTGCCTTTGGCCCCTTAGCTTCTCAAATGATGTTTCCCGGGATTCAGAAAATGCCACGACTTTGATCCACCCGGGCTGTAACTACTCTGGATGCCTCGATGGCACACACTGATAGGGAATCCCGCACCTATCAGATACCTGAGCTCTTTCTGCCTTTCTTACCGGGCTTTCAACTATGAATTCAACCTTGTTTCCAACAAGTAGAAACAGGATAATTCCTAAATAATCTAAAACCATTTGATACCTCAAGTATTCAACCAGGCATTATCAAGATAATAGAAACCATATACTGCCCCACCTGTTACTAAAATCCAAACGATCCAAAACAACCAAGTACGCGATGATGTCATTCTCTTTATCGCCGTATCGATGCCAACATCATCAAAGAATCTTGAATTGTCAGATATCGTCCCGTCTCGCAGATCTGTATATATGGTTCCTGCGCATTTTACCGGAGTAGCATAATATTGAAACCTCACATTTGAAGATTTCTTTATTGTGTCTATATAATGGGCATCTGGTCTCTGGATTTTCTTGTAATCCATCTCAATCCCGAGAAACTTAATTCGGTTACTGTGAACATTTTCACTACCAGCATAGTCCCATGTCCAGTACACCTCAGTGTGTGTATGATGATTGCCCTTGCTATCCGTAGTCGTTACAGTCCTTGTATGCATGGTATAATGTTCTTCGACTTTTTCAACATACAGATATTCTCCGCCAATCTCCGGATATGTCACCGGCTCTGATGCTTCCAGAGTTCCATATACGAATGCATTTCCAACAGATGTATCCATTCCGTACTGAAACTGTTCGGCATCTGTGATTTGCAATGCTGAATAATACTCAGAATTTTTTTGCACCTGATAGACGTCAATCCTACCGACGATTACAAATCCTACAAGAATCATGATTGCGATAATCGTAACGCTTGCCAAAATCTCACGTTTGGTTATTTCCATAAGCTACCCTAAATATCTCCAATGTGTTGGTTCATAATAAACATACATACTGCCATCTGGTACAAACCATAATTTCCCTTGTCGGAAAAGTATTTGAACATTACGGTCGCCTAATCTATCGTGAATTTTCGTTTCCAAAGGCACATTTTCCGGTGGAGTATGAAATTTCGTTGTCATCCATTGCATATGTTTCTCCGTCACTTATCAAATAAATTAGTCGGTGCGTCTACCGGAGCGCCATAATCAAGCCGCTCATACTCATGCATCTCATATCCGGTCCAACTAAGAAAAACTCTGGCTGGAAACCCCTTCACATATTGCTTGTACGCTCCGACCTGCTTGTTATATGCAGATCGATACTGGGCAATTAGATTTTCTGTTGTTGCCAGTTCGGTCATCAACTGTTTGTAATTCTCATTACTCTTCAGTTCTGGATACGCCTCCGCGACCGCAGTGATTGCTGTTGTAACATTTTCGATATCTGACGTTCCGCTTCGCCCGTCCACGATGGCCTGCAACACTTCTGCCTCGTGCTTATCATATTGTTTCACAGTATCCACAAGATTCGGAAGAAGATCAATTCGGCGCTTCTCCTGCACATGAATATCCGATTCAGAAGTTTCAACCGCCTGTTCCAATGCAATCGCATGATTTCGGCTTCCCTGGATCCCGAACATTCCAGATCCAGCAATGCACACAACACCAGACATCGCAATCAACACAACTTTCCAGTTTTTCATATCAGTCTCCTATCGCAAAATCAACAATGCGTCGGCAATCAGCAAAAGCATCATCGCCGCAAATCCTGTCTTTGTTTCCTGGTCATTGATGCTGAGCTTTGCAAAGTACGCCATCATCGCCGCCAGTACAATGTCCAGAAAAACAACAATTCCTCTAACAATTATCATCTGTCTGCTCCTATCGTTCCATCGTGATCAGTTCCGAATACGGAAGGGATTCAATCCACTCCCGGAACTGCTGCCACTCATCAAGCTTATGTTCTGCGCGGGCATGATAGATATTCCGCAGCACCGCATAATTCAGCATGACCGTGCGCTTCTGGTTGTAGGACGTAGGAAGAAGTTGGATCATCTGCCACCAGTATTTCTTATCCTTGGTTTCAAGATATTTTTCCCTTGCAACATTCATTGAAGCAATAATATTATCCATACAAACCATCCAATGATGCTCATCACAATTTAGAATATGTTCAATGCTAAAGTCTTCGCGTTCAAACCGTTTAGCATGGATTTTATGTATGGTGCTACAGCTGTTCGCAACCGTACCAATTTTGTAAGTATCAAATTCTTTCCACCAATACAATGGTACGGTGATATCGACCATGACCGGAAGAAAACGCATAAACTTTGAATGATCCGTCCCTGCCTTAATCAGACGCTTCATGAGATCCAGATCATTCTCACCGATTCTCATATGCCCCGGCCAAAACAGGCTATCGCTTCTGTCCCAGCTGTTCATCGGATTCCTAGCACCCATGATTGCCATTCTCCACTGATCCGGGGACGGAGAAACTGTATTTTCGATTTTAATCATTCGTGATTTCTCCCTTCAGCTCCATTGCCTTGTTGATGTACCAGTCTGCCTTTTCCATGTCTTGATCGTGTGTCCCCTTGCTGTCAGCCCTGTATCTGTATTTCCACGCGTTACAGATGCAAAAATGGATTACAGCCTCTTTGCCAAATGCTGTCAGCATCTCGTCAATGCATTCATGCTGCCTATTCGTGTAGTGCATTGGATGGTTGACTGGATCGCTGTCATTTTCAACCTGCGCGGCAAAATCGAATCTCTCTGTATGATTCTCAACGCCTGCAGCTGGCTTGCCAGTCTTAAAAACATCACATTCCGTGATTTCTTCGATATGCTCATCGTAATTGTCGCTGGACTTATTTATGCATACCAGATATCCATCACATTTTACACAGTGAGGACAATTCTTACATTCTTTCATCGCGATCCCTTCTCCTCTCCGTCAATACAGCTATCGGTCCGTTCAACCTCTAAGCTGTAATTCTCGCCGTCGGGATTGTTACAGATCCACTCACCGTCTTCTTTTGTTCTGTATTTGCATTTTCCACATGTGCACATTTCGTGTACCTCTTTTTTATTTTTTGAAAAATTTTGAATCAGGCATCCATATCCCACCGCCTTTTAAAATGCTCCGTTGGGAATGTGTGGGAAAAGGCTTTTTTATTTTTCGGAAGTTTGAGGGACTAACTCCGCCCGGAAACAACGCCCCATTAGACCCCTACCCGGGTGTTCTTTCTGGCTGTCTCTATATTGTCCGATGTCTTGTATAATTTTAATACAATTCTGTGTTATGTCCTTCCAACTATTCGTTAAATGACTCTTTGGCGAATAGTTGAATTTCCGCATATACTCGAGAAATCCAGTAAAATAAGGCATTTACAGACTTTCTCATGTTGCAATCAAATTGTATAGAATTGTGTATGACGTTTTGCCGTGATACTGTCAGACAATAGCGGCTATTTTCAAGCCCTTATTCCGGCAGATCGTCCACCGATTCCGGCAGCTGATACACGATTTTAGCTCTTGCGGCGATCTCTTCCCGGCTGTACTCCGGCAGCTGATCCCGTCCGTCGCTCTGTATGATCTGGATGTTATCCCGGTAGCCATAATTTGCTTTTAAGGCGAACATACAGCCAATATTGCCGGTTTGAATCACCTCATCGTATAAAGTTGACTCACATTCTGATTTCCATTTTTGCGCCGATTTGGAGTGTCCAGACGCTACCCTATACTCACCATTAACCCAAGTGGTCATTGTAGTAGCATCAATACCAACCATAATACAGAATCTCATTAAAGTAGGTTTGATCCTACAAGTACAACAGATACATGTATAGATATCCCATAATATATTTAATTCTTTTATATTATTAATATCTGCCTTATACTTTCTCTTAATATCCTTAAAGAGTTCTGTAATACCTTGAGATGTACAGATATCAATATTGGGATGTCTATGTATATAATCATTAGCTATTTCCATAATTCTGGAAGTAATATTATTTATATACTCTCTTTCCTGTTCTTCTTTATCGTCTGTATCCAGAGTTATATCAATCTCTGTAACCTGGTATTTCTCTTTCTCTTTACTGTATCCCATTTCTGTATATCTCCTTTCTGACTCTTGCAAGTCTATTTCTTATAAACTCAACTCTTCTCGTATCTCTTCCAGATGTCCCGTGATCCGCTTTGCATCTTCCGGATCAGAGAGAATCAGCAGCAACACGCGGAGGCACTCGCGCCGTTGATCTGGTACAGAACATTCTCCAGACGGCAAACAGAATCGGCATGATCCTAAATCACATCGTGGCGTTATCTGGTTCAGTATTCCATTTTGTGAGTCGTTTGTTATATCTGTTCTGTAGCTCATGTTTCTAATACCTCTCAGGCTTCCATTTTGGCACCTTGCCGCTGTTTTCTCTTCTTCGGTGATAATTTCCTTGTCTGCGGTTCTAAATGCTGTTTAAAGGGCAAATAAAAAAGCCCTGACGAAATGGAACAGACCGTTTTATCTGTCCTATAACGTCAAGGCTCCGTGAGCTGGTTATACT